>ERZ1292632.1265-Hain-H43-01um-R2-1265-length-25337-cov-19_pt1 | contig 25337 bp, 39 predicted proteins | sample MGYA00564407_ERZ1292632 | MGnify/ENA primary metagenome ERZ1292632 (study PRJEB36523, sample SAMEA6512637) | groundwater metagenome | collected 2019-01-08 | study: AquaDiva: Metagenomics assemblies of 32 groundwater samples | reverse complement strand
ACTTGTCCTAAAATACCTCTCTTTTAACAAACGGCTGTCTTTTTGTGTGACTTTGCCAGATAGTGCATATTCTGCAACAACCGCTGGGTGTGCTACCTCATACTTTTTGGGTATTTCTTTTAATTGCTCATCATATGTTTTGTTTGTTAATTCAAGAAGGTTGATCTCGTAAACGCCTGCCTCTGGTTTCTCATCTGCGAACTTTTCGTCTTTCCACCAAAAACTATAAAAACCGTTCTTACCCTCTCCGTATTTTTGATAGAGTTCATTCAATGATTTACCTGTGTATTTAAATTTCATTTATTTGGTTGGTAGCTTCACTTGTTTAACTTAATAGCCCTATCTACAGGTCTCAACATCCTCCTCCAGCTTTTGGGCCCCCAGTTAAGCCAGCACCTCCTGCACCCCAGGCACTGGTAACACCTTGGGTTCCTTCACCAGTGGCTCCATACCTCATTATTTTTACTCTTCCTGACGTACCCCCTCCTGCGTGTCCATGACCACCCTTTGAAACACAACATTGGCAACCTTGTGGACCACCCCCACCACTTGGTGTCATGCCGCGAGCAGAGGGCTCGTTCTCCCAATTAGAGCATCTATGGTTGTCAATATCGTTTGACCAGCGATTACAGTTTGGACATTTACCTGATGAGCCTGACCCTGGGCCACTACCGCCCATTATTCTTTGAAATAAAGCATCCTGGTATTTTTTACTTAACTTACAGCCGCCACTCACCACAAGATATCGTTGATTCTCTTTGTGAAACTGATAATGAAACTCTAAAAGTTCATTTAAGGTCTTTTTGACCTTCTTTAGCTCTACTGAGTCTGTTTTCTTAATGGTTAGTTTAGTTGGGAGCTTCATTTGTTTTTCCTAACCAAGGGTCTTACTTCTAATCCAAGCGCTTTGTCCACCCGTTTTACTAATCTCATTATCTTGGCCCATCGGGTTTTGTTGTTTGCTGTTAAATGGAAATAATAATACCTATCGTCCTCAGTTGCCCTCCAAATAATGGGAATCTGGACTATCAGCATTTTGATGAAATACACGATTCTGTTCATTCTGTTCTTGCTCCTTCTGGCCAGCAATACTTTGGTATTTCAGATAGACTAAAACCATTATATTTGTCACACATCTCTACATGTTTCTTCCAGGCTTTGAGTTCGTCTGTGTCTAGTTGTAAAAAGAACAAGGTAACAAAGATCACTAGGAATGCTAGAAAACCCAGTATCAGTAGTCCGTCTGTTGATTCGTGTTTCATTTTAGTTTTTACCCTCCCTTTGAATCTCGTCAATGTCTTTTATCGCTTCTTCTAAACATTCTTTAAAATCCATCAACTCGTTGCCGTCTAAACCTAAGGTAAAGTCCAAAGTTGTAGCGCCTTTTCTATAACTAAACTTCCTTTGGTTTGAGAGGTTTTTCTGTACCGGAATTTTTTCTGGTTTAAGTTCAAATTTTCTTTTGTTCATTTGAGTGTTTTTCTAGCGCGTCCTGTATCATCCTTTCTATTGTTGGTTTATTCATTTCTAGCTTATATGCTTCCTTCCAGATAAACGACCTGTCAATTTTGCTTATCTCTAAATCCTTTTTTAACTCTTCCTGTTTCCAAAACCGATCGTAAAAAATATCGACGTATCCGGTATCAACCTTTAGGTATACAAATCGATAGTCGTCATCGTTAAAAACGAATATTTGATTGCTTGGAAGTTCATTTAATAGCATTTTTTGTAATTCCTTGATCTATTTTTTCCATGTCTTCATCCGTTACTGCCGGTACATCTCCCGGGCTTGTATTAATTGGGTCCACAAAAGAGGGACAAACTTTGGCATGATATGGCCCAGGTGAAGCGCATGTTTCACACCATTTTTCTGATGCCGTTAAATTGGTTGCAACCGGTTTTGTTGGCTGTGGCGCGATCCCGCCTTTATCTTCAAGGACACTGAAAAAATCGGCAAGTATCCCTGAGCGGTTTATAGCATCCGCCTGGGCGCGCTTTTGAGCCATTTTAATAACTCTGTTTGGATCGCCGTCTTTTTCGGTTGCAGCTCCTCTTCCATTTGCTACAAACCTGCCGTTGAAGTCATAAATAATGCAAACGTACGCCAGAATCCCGCTTTGATTGCCAAATGCTTCCATGGTCTCTTGGTCAATTCTAAAGTCGCACATGAAGTGCATGAGGGACAAAAACTTTTCTTGGCCGGATTTGAACAACATATCCTTGCTCCAACGTCCGCCTATTAGAATTGGTCCATAATCAATTCCTCGCACAAGGTGTTCTTTAATGAAAGTTTTTAAAATCGCTCGGCGTTCTGTTTCAACTTCGAGCTGTTTCTTTAAATCCTCATTGGAGATCGTAGGAGCTAATTTTCCGTATTGATGACCTACAACAAGACTGTTTTCAATGTCTTCCTGGAGTTCTAGTTCGTCAGTTGCTTCTCCTGTCTTTAAATCATCCATAATTTATGGTATGTGTTTGTCTGATGATTGTCAAGTGGCAATTATTTTTGCCGGTTGGGTTGCTTTTCAGACATACCGCCCTTACCCCCCTTATACCCCCCAGGGAAGTTTCGGAACCGACCTGATAAATCCCTACTAGGCGAGCTTCGCTCGTTTCTTATAAGAAAAAAAACAAGAAAGCTCATTTCGCCTTAGTAACTCAGGGTTGGTCTCCCCAACCCCTATCTGGCATAAAGCCAGCCCGTGATTTAACCCACCAAAAAACCGCAAGAGTTGCGGCGTGGATAATAAATGGTATAATGAAGTTGTCGTTTCATTACCCCCAGTCTAAGGATTGGGGGTTTTGTTGTCAAGTACTTTTTTTTGCAACTTCTTGGTCTTCCATGATATATACCTTCCCAACTCCTGCCGGTCATCATCGCTCATCCTGGATAGCACAACTGTCTGCATAACCCTGGCGTTGTGTCTTTGTGCTTCAGGAAGTATCTCGTTTCTAGCAATGCCGTTAAATGCCAAATACTGCAATGAAAGGTCGGGCAAACTGGAAAGTATTGCTTCTTCTTCTACATCGCGCGCAAAAACTAGCTCCCTTTCTTTTGACATAATGCCTTTTGTTTCTTAAAATTGATTTATGCGACCCGGTTGGCGATCCAAACTAAAGCTTTACTGGGTCGTTTTTGGTGTTTTTCTTAGCAATTGACCCCCTCCTCTGCTAATTCATACCACATTAGCTTTTATCCCTATAAATCGAGCCGTTTCAGGTCTCGTTTCATCGATTTTCGGCAATTAATTCCCCCCCGCTTTGCTTGCAACTGTCATTGTGCCAACTGCTGCAGCGCCCATAAACATACCAGACAAAACGTCCGGTGTATTTAGAAGTTGCATATATCCTGCAAGAGCTCCCAAACCCAATGCGACTGCTAGAGTTACCAATCCATTAACGCCTGGCGCCTGTGATTTGATTGCTTGAACTACCGCTATTATTCCGGCCATTAAAGTAAATTCCGTCATATATTTTTCACCCCCTACTCAATTAATATTTTAATTCCATTAAGTAATCTTCCGGCTTCGTTTCTCCAACTATCACGATCCTTAGTCATTATTTTTAAACCAGTCTTACTGTCTTCTAGCTCCTTTTTAATATCCTCACAAGGATCAACTGGTGGAGAGGGTGGCGTTGGAACCTCCGGCTGGGGTATGGGGTACCCCTGCCAATTGTCGTTCTTTATGCGGTCATATAAGTTATCCCCGGGAACTTTCCAATTGCTCCCCGGGCAAGCCGTTGCGTTCCATTCCTTATGCCCCTTAACCTGAGACCAACTAGACAAGTTGGGATACTGTGGCATTTCTGTTAAAAAGAACTTTGCCAGAACATGAGCAGAGTGAATCTGATATGCTGTGGGCAACTCCTTTGTAAAGTCCCCAACTATAACTGCCGAGAAAGTCTCGTGATTGTGATTTGCTACCGCAGACCCCCCATGACCCAAGTCCCCAACGTATGCGACTGTTCCATCAGAACATATGATAAATCGGTATCCAACGCCGCCCCACCCTCGGGCAATGTGAGCATTTGCGATTACATTGCATTCTCTTTTCCAATCGCCATCTGTTTTTGCAGTTTGTTTTGTTACTGAGTGGTGAAAAGTAAAAGAAGTAATGTTTGAAGCGTCAATAACTGGTCCCCATTCAAACGAGTCTCCTGGTATATCTTGCCGGTAATCCTGAAATTTATTACCAAGCGTTGTGATAACAACATTTACAGCCATAAATTATTATACTACAGACCACTAAGCCTTCATTTTTCTTAATAAAACCATCTCTTTTTGTATACCCTCCAAGCACTTTTCAACTTTCACCATAGTCTTTGTCGAGGTTTCCATGTAGGTTTTACTATTTACTGTGTAAGTAAGCATACTTTTCATAAATAGCGACATTTCCGGGGTGTTGCCGCTTGCCAATTCTTGAAGTAAAGTAATCCGTTTATCTTTTTCTTGAAGCTGTCCCTGCAGGCTTCCAACTGTATGAGTTAACTCACTAATCTTTTTATCTTGTAAGGCCACCTGCTCTTTATAGGCGTTTATTACAATCTGGCTTGCGCTATTTCCGCCCATTCTCCATTGCACATATATATTACTTGCTCCAAAAGCAAGAATTGCCAAAAGCGTTAGTAAACTATTTAATTCCATTATTTAATTTTACCTTGTATTTGTAATAAATGTTTAAAGAATTGCTAGGTTTGCTCCACACCAGCTTTTTCCTCCAATTGTTGAGCCGTTTGAGGGGTTTGTCGTTCCGGTTAGTTGACAGGCTTCCATGGCTATTCTACCCGTTCCTCCATTGCCTCCGTTGCCGGATCCCGATCCTCCGGATCCGCCTGTTGCTGTGATGAGATTTGTGCCGGCTGTTGCAGTTTGAGTTTTAACAAGTATAGATCCTCCGGATCCGCCTCCACCTGCCCCTGTGCCTGCCGACCCAGCATTGCCATTTGACACAACTGCTGCCGATCCGCCTAGGGTAAGAACAGATGCCATGATAAAGATGATTGCTCCACCCGCAGCTCCGGTTCCGAAGCTTGCTCCGAAGCTTGCTCCACCTCCGCCACCCATAGTCATTGTGGTTAAATCTGCGGTTCCGGATGTACTTCCCCCTATCCCGGCATCAGATGAAAACCCGCTCAAGGCTCCACCGTCTGAGCCTGCTAAACCATTTCCGCCTCCGGCCCCGGATGCCCTGTCGTCATCTGATGCCCCACCTCCGTTGCCATTTGCAATTTTTTGCGATACAAACCCTCCAACAGTTCCTTCTCCCGCATTCCCGCTATTTGGTCCTCCTCTAAATCCTTTTCCTGTACCTGAGATTGTTCCATTGACCGTCAATGTTCCATTTACCAAGAAAGCCAATACTCCGCCAACATCTCCATCCCAAGCCTTAGCAGTCAAAGTGACTCCTGCATCAATTGTCACTCCCGTGTATTGAGACAAAACTACAACCTGGGCTTGATCTGCCCCGCCTACCGAATCCGTATAAGTGTTGCTAAGAGGAAGTTGTAAAGTAATCGTCCCTGCCGAATACGAAGAAATTTTATTAACCTCATATGCCCCAACTCCTGTTCCCCGCATTTGGATTATCAAAACGTATTGATCTGCGGCAAACGAAGCGTTTGTGGCTGTTAAGGCAGTTGCGCCAGAAGTTCCGGAACAGGAAGCGTCTATCGGGGCTTGGGTAGTATTTGTGGAAATGGTTAAGGCTCCATCCGAGCCGCTCCCAAAACCTAAGAATTGACCCATATATTAAATAGTCTCCGTTGTTATAACTTGGACTAAAAGGTCAACAGGGCTTCCAGAAATTGCGGTAACATCCAAACTTAAGACTTGGTTTTCTGTTAAAGATGCGCTTGATATTGTAGTTTCTTCTGCAACCGTACTGGTAGCAGCAATAGATGCATCAATATCGGTTGTGTCTTTTTGAACCCTAAATGTGGCAGAAGTTCCGGAGGCAATCTTGTGTTTAATTGCGTTTACAGTAGCATTTGCCGGAACTATGTATTTTGGGCCCTGCTCATCTCCCGTGACAATAGATCCTTTAACTTCAAAAATATAGACCCTTTCTCGGGTAATGGCATCGGTTCGCAAATCGTTATACTGAGTTGCTGTGGCGGTTTGTCCGGCAGTTGTAGCGCTTGATGTTGCCATATGTTATTTTACGATATTGTGACAGTCCATGTTAGAGTAAGAGTGTCGCTTGCTGTTTTCGTTCTGTTTATATTTGTTCTACAAAACAATGTGCCTGTATCGGCAGTTGCCGAGGCGTCATCACCAAAAAGGCCGGCTTCTGCCAAAGTGCCATTTCCTTCGGATGTAGTAAAAAATGTTTGAAATGTTGCTACCTTTCCGGATACGCTTCTTACCGATACAAGTTTTCGTGCTAATTCGGCAGCCAAAATCGTGTCGGTTAATGCTGGTGCCACGGAAGACGTGCCTAAAGCACAGTATGTAATTATCCCCTTATTGTTTGAAGTAGTCCCAATAAGTCTTGAAGCGATAGCATTTTTGCCTGTAGTTACAAACATATTGTCAACCAAGTCAGAAGATTTTAACTTGCCGGTTTTGGCATCACGAATCTCGATTAGAAGCTTTCCAACCGGAACAACACTCTCGGATAAAATAACTTCATTATTCATATTTTTCATTATATATTATCCCCATTGGAATAAATCCCAGATTGCAGCAATGGCAACAACTGAAGAAGTCGAGTAATGAACCGTTACCCTAATGTGGTCTAGTGATACTGTTGTGACATTGCCGGCCGGGACTTGGAAACTTAATGCAAAACCAAAGGTAGAGGCTTCAATATTGGCGACTGTCCAGGTTTCCCCCCACAAATCGGTTGAACTTCCATAAGTTCGGTATGCCTCAGTTGTTGGGTATTCCGTAGGACTTGATCTATCGGTTGATCCGATAGTTCCGCCCTTCACAATCCTAACTGTAGAATCTTTACCTCCGAGATCCCCGCTTTGTTTTACTTCTACCGCAATCTCAATACCCAAAACCGTTGCGTCTGCAGGCAAGTCAAAACCGAAGTTTGTAACTTTCAAGTAGTGGGATATGGAAGTTCCGGCTGAAAATATCCATCCTGAGTTCCCGGATACGTTAGTGGAATTTGCTCCCGCATACCAAGTAGCTCCGCCGGTTGCAGTGGAATCTTTAATGGACATATAGTCCTCGTTTACTGTTCCGGAGGCTTTAGAAAGTGTATGTGCAGATCCTGCCGTTACGGATAAAATCTTTGCCAAATTTCCGACACTTCCGTTTGAGCTGAATGTTGTAACTATTTGGGTCGTTCCAGAAGTTATTTTAAGACCATTGGTTAATCCTGCATTATTTACATTTAACGTAGCAAAAGTGTTTGATCCTGTAATGGTTATGTTGTCACCAGTGATAGTTACTACGTTGTAAGTTCTATTGCCTCCAGCGAATGTTTTTGAAGTGCTTGTGGTGTTGTTGATTATTATTGTTGACGTGTTTGCGTTAAGAGTAAGGCTTGCCGAGGTGGCTACATTCCAAGTATTGACTCCTGTACCGGTCATAGTCCAGGTTCCTGAACCCATCGTCAAAGTCCGTGTAGTTGTGCCGGGGCTTGAAAACCCTATGGCAGTCACGTTTTTGTTGTTTGCATCAAACGTCCCACGGCTAAGTTGTATTCCGAGAGTTGTTGAATTTACAGTTAAATCATCCTGCAATTGGAATGTTCCATTTCCATTTATATGGAATTCCGGCATTGACTTTCCGGCAGTTGTAATGAGAGTTGTTCCAGAAGTACCTGTGAAGAAAATATCCGAGTTTAGAACTGGGGTTTCCAGTGTATAAGTCATGCCGGAGGAGAATTTAAAGACAACCCCACTTCCTGAAATAGTCCAGTCTATCCCTGATCCATGAGTCAACGTGCCTGTGTAACCCGTACAATCAATAGATTTTATTGTTATTGCTCCCGAAATTTTGGAGTTTCCAGTTCCACTACTTGCATCAAAAAATACATCATCTGAGCTTCCTGGAACTGAGGCATTATTAGCCCCACCGGAAGTTGCAGACCAGTTTGTAGATCCCGTTGCATTCCAATTTTCAGATGATCCGCTTCCTACCCAATATCGTGATGCCATATTATTAAGATGTTGTTATAGTCGCATAACTATCGTCACTTACTTTTACATTATCCGGATTTGTCCAAGATAGACTTCCAACCGTGCTGTCATCTGCTGTTGTCCCTGGGGAGAGGGGACCTTGTTGGGTGTTACCTCCGCCCCCCCAAACTTGGTATGGTCCAGCCGAGTCAATCGTTAAGCTGTCAACTATTGAATCCGACAAAAGACTGTCGGTTACAGACAAAAGTTCATCAACAACCTCATTATTATCTATTTCCAAAATGTTTTTCTGATCCTCTAAAAGTTCAATCAAAAACCTTATAATCCCCATCGTTTTTGCAGAAGCAATATAAATCGTATATTCATAGTTGCCGGCTCCGAACGAGCGACAAACTACCTTTTGGACAATATAGGAAGCGTTTACCCCGTATTCTGATAAATTTATGTTTATAAATTGTCCCGAAATTAAGCCATCTGTATAAGTCTTAAAGCCTCCTTCAATAATTGAGTTTGCATAATCTGTAAGTTCCGCAGATGCCCTGTCCCGGGCGGCTTGATTTGTTGTGATTTTATTATCAAAAATCGCAAATTCTTTTACGCCGTTGGATATGATGGAGGCAGTATCTTCAACTGCCACGAGTATCGGAATATCGTAGGCATATGTAAGTTCCAAAGTGTCCGAAGTGCTTAGAACTGTTCCGCCTGAATCCTGTTCTAAATATTTTTCTTGAAAGTTTAAGTAAAAGTCGAACCCGGAAGTATCCACATTCTTAATACCCAAGGTTTTTGTAACACTGTTGACTTTGACTGTGTTGTTGTGGGGTTTGTCCGGCAAAGGAAACTTTCTTGCAACCCCATCGCCTTTAACTGAATAAGTTGTTGAGTCAGATAGCTTGGTGCCACCCCTAACATACACGCGATTTTTAAGTTGTGAGGCATCTTTGGAGATTTGAAGATCTATATATTGGTTTTGCGAACTTGTTATGTTAAAGGGCGTGGCGTTTGTGGAAAGAGGAAAGAAATGAATGTCTTTTGAATAGTCTATATACCAATTCCTGCCAGTTAAATCTGCAAGTTTTCTTAAAGCCTGGGAAGGCTGGACATAGTTAAAAGAGATCTGGTCAATAATAACTCCTGCCAAAACATTTGTTGTTGTTATTCCGAAACCCTGGCAATAAGTGAGGACAATATCTTCGATAATTTCCTTGTCCGTTTTGTCTTCATATGTTTTATTAACCAAATTGCGATCAAAAAGCCTTACATAGTCAGTACATACAAAGTCACCTTGTACTACTCCGTTTGGAAGCTTGGTTAAATTGACCGAAAGAATATACCCGCCGAAAATTTTTGTCCCTGAATTTAGAGTGATTGTTATTTCCTGATCTGTGGAAGGCATACCATTGCCTGATCTGTCAATTAATGAAAAATTTAGGATATTGCTTTGGTCGTTTATTGCATCCTCAATAACAATTGAATTTGCCAAGATATCCTTTGTTCGGTCTATCGCATTTATCGTTACGTTGTAAGTTGCTGGAGTTGCCGTAAAAGTAACCCAACTTCCATAAACAGTTCCGTTTGTATTTGTGGCGTATGCCCTAAAGTAATAAAGCTGTCCGGCGGTTAGTCCGGATATCGTTTTGGTAAATGCGGCAGCTGAGAAGTCGCCAGTTTCAACAGTTTCAATATCAACCGTTGGGACCGTGCCATATTGAAACCCGCGAGTTGTGGGATTAACGCTTCCGGTGTTTTCAATAGTTCCGTTTAAAACTGCTCCTGTTGTTGTGATTCCGGAAGCTGCTTGTGTGGTTACTAAAAGCTCATCTGGGGTGATAAATAAAAGCAGAAGCGACATGTTTTAAGAGTTTATCATTTCTCCCGTGGTTTATCTGCCCACACCCATCATCATGCGCATGGCAGGTCGCCCACCTCCTGCTAAAAGTACCACTGTAAAAGTCCCACTTGAATTAAAAGTATGGACTGTATTTGCTCCGTCAGTAGTTTCTGTTCCACCTGTACAATCTCCAAAATCAGCAGTTACATAACTGAAAATTACGACTCCTGAGCCTCCATTTCCCCCTGCTGCTTGTGGAGCGTTTGCTCCCCCTCCACCTCCACCTCCAGTATTTGCCGTGCCAGCAGTGCCCGCAGTGCCAGCATTCGTGCCTCCAGCTCCCCCGCCGCCTGCTCCACCTGCACCCCCACTTTTATTTCCATCTTCTTGTCCAACGGAGCCGCCTCCTCCTCCTGCATAGGTTACCGCAGCACCAGTAATGGAATTTGACGTTCCCGCACCGCCAACACCACCAGCCGTGGATGTTCCGTTTCCCCCAACCGCTGAAGAACCTCCGCCACCGCCTGAACCATATTGTGCTCCAACATTTCCTTCTCCTCCGTTGCTTCCTTGGCTTCCAGTACCCGCTCCTAAATCGCCTTGACCAGCTTCTCCACCACCTGAGCCTCCATTGCCACCTGCTGCCCCAGCTTTCGCACCAGCTCCGCCACCAGTAGATGTTATTGTGGAAAAAACGCTGTCTAGGCCATTTGCTCCGTTATTTGCTCCACCACCTGCTCCACCTGCACCTCCCGTGCCAACAGTTACAGTGTAGGCTTGTGCAGTAACGGTAAATGCAGCATTGTATTGATAACCTCCAGCTCCACCACCTGATGCTCGGTCTGATCCTCCTCCCCCACCACCGCCAATAACGAGTACTTTTAGTGCAGCCATATGAAGTTATAACCTACTTTTTATCTATAAAGTGAACTGTGTCGACAGTTTCTAATATTTTTTCCTTTTTAAGAAGCTCTCGAACGTAAGCCCCAGTCAAAAGACCAAGCGCATTGTTTGGCCTGTCTTCGCGGGTGTAATCCTTTTTGTCGCAAATTGAATGGAACTCCGCCTCGGTTCCATCGGCAAATTTGAAAGTCCGAATATAACATTTATCGGGTAAAGAAGCCAAGTATTCTTTGTGTTCTTTCTCTTTTTTGTCCGCGTCTTCCTGAACCTTCCTGGACTCCGCTCGTTTCTGCTCGTCTAGTTTCTTGTTCTCGACTTGCTTTGCTTCTTCTTCGGCCTCGGAGATTTTCTTATCTTCTTCCTCTTTTTTAATTCGTTTCTCATTGGCTTCTTCGGCCTCTTTTCGTTTCTCTTCGGCGGCCTTTAGTTGCGCAGCAATAACCTTCTCATTTTCGAGGTGTTGCTTCTCTGCTGCTATTTGTAAATCCAGTAATTCTTCTTGTTTTTTATTCATATTAGCTTTCGATTAAGTAATAGGTAGCAACAACGGTAATATCTCCTGCAACCGGGTCCTCGCAAGTTAGTCTCAAATCGACCCCATCCCCACCAATTCCCATTATACCCGACCCATTGCCCTTGACCATACCTGTCCCACCATCAAGCCCCCCGGCGCTTATTAAAAGTCCTGCTGCGTCAACTGCCGGTGTATTGGCCGCGCCAAATCCTACACGAATCGCAACGTCTCCAGTATTGGCGTTATCTGTGTTTACATCAATTGCAGTAACAATAATGATGGTTCCTGCGGAAACTGTAATCAGAGCCGCGTCCGTCTGGGCTCCGTCTGCATCCGTTACGTTTATGGAAGCAGTCAAAATGTTGGGGTGGCCGCCGATTACAAATGGAACTCCGTCCCTGTTGTAGATATGTCTTACTCTATCTGCTGCTGCGACTGCGGTTGGATCAGCACCGTGAGCTACTGCAACACCTCCGGCTGAAACAACTTCTCCAGCATCAACTGCATCGTGATCTCGGTTTCCAACAACCCGGACGTTTCCTTCGGTATCTGTGGCAATTGGTAAGTAATCGCTATCGGCAGCGCGAGCAGTATTAGCCTCGTTTGCAACTGCCCAAGCGGGGAATCCCTGATCTCCGGTTGAATGAGCAACGTCCTCTGCTTTCATTGGTCCCGTAGTACCCGCGCCCAAGGCGGTAACTGTAGAAACTGTTGTTATCGTCCCGCTTGTAATGACTGCTGAGGTTACATCAACATCTCCAATATCTACTCCGGAATTTGCTGCTAATTTACCTATGGCATTTGAACCTGTGGCCAAACCAACAATTCCTGTTCCGTTAGTCGGTAAAGTTACCCTGATTGCTGTTGCCTCTAGCCCCGCACCAATAGGAACTGTTGCGCCATTAAATTGAGTTATATTAAATCCTGCCCCTGAAATTGCATTGTCTATAAGTTGCAAAGCTGTAACAGCTGGGTCGTCCGAAGCATGAGTCGTGCGCTGAGTCCCAGTATCTACTGCTCCGGCGCCAACTGAAGCAATTGTTGTCCCGAAGTAGTTTCGAATAGGAAGGGGATTGCCAGTTGCTACGTCTCCGTCATTTGTTCCGTCTGCACCATGTATGAGCTTTATTCTTTGATACCAAACTGAAGTAATATCATCTGCGGCGACTGTAGCGCCTCCGGACATCGAATTTAAGGTTACATTATCGGCGATTTTAGTATCCTCCCTTCATAAATTGATTATAGCAACATTAACAAAATAAAATACTAGAACCTTATGTTCTTTTGAAGTTTCTGTATGATTTTGTCTCCTAGAAGTTCAGCTAAGCGTCCCGCGCTTTGGGAATCGGCAATTATTGCTCCCTCAAGATTTATATTAATACTGGTGACATTTGAAGAATTTGAGCCGGCCAGCATCCCCGAAGCGACAACGGGCTTGGTAAGTGAGGTATTAATTGCCAGTCCATCCAAAGCCTTGTTTACCAATCGAACCCCGTTGTTGACAATATCAACAACCGAAGGGGAGTGTTTTTTTGTAAAGTCCAAGGCATCTTTAATTTTATTCACAAAGTCTTTAATCTTATTCCAGGCATCCTCAAACGGCCTGACCAAATCACTTAATATGGAACCTCCCCAAGCCTTAATGAATGAAAGCGCCCCCTCGAAAATGCTTTTGATACCATTCCAAGCCGTGCGTGTTGCTTGCAGTACCGCTTGCCAAGCACCCTTCCAATCGCCGGCTAAAAGCTCAAGACCCACTTTCAATAAGCCATAAATCAAAGCCCAAGCAATTTGTATAAATCCCAAAATAATAGTCCAAACAGCAATAATTACGTCTTTGTTTTCTGTCCAAATAAATGCAATAAAAGCGGCAACCGACTGAATTGCTGGAACCAAGGTATCAAAAAGGAATGATTTAAACTCTGTTAAGACTGCCTCAAGCATTTTTGTTTGTTCTGCACTCAAACCAAATGCTTGCGCAAGCGTCTTAGTCCCCGAAACGACCTGCATTATTGGTGTCAAAAATCCAGTCAATGTCTGAACAACTTGTGTTGCAACAGGGATAAAAATAGTCCCCAGCATTACCAACAACTGAGTCCAACTGTCTTGTAAATTAGAGAAGCTTCCTTGAAGTGTTTGAGATTGTTTGCCCATCATGTCGCCCCACTTACCAGAGGCTCCGCCCAGGCTTTCTAAAGCCTGTTGCACTGCCGGAAAACCAATTTCCCCTTTTGAAATCATGTCTTGCATATCGGAGGTGGAAACTTTGAATTTGTCTGCAAGAATTTGAAGAAGTGGAACACCCGTTTCCGCAAACTGGCGAAGCTCCATGCCCGTAAGATGCCCCACAGCTTTTACTTGTCCGAAAGCAAGCGTCAATTGTGGCATTTTGTCGCGACCCACGGCCGAAGCAATGTTTCCAAGAGTGGTCAATGTGTCAATAACCTTGTCGCCTTCAACACCATAGGCCAATAATCTTTTTGTTGTTTCCTGTAGTTCAACCAAATTAAAGGGTGTCTTTTTGGCAAAAGTCTGTAAGTCTGAGAGAAGTTTAGTTGCTTTATCAACGGAACCAAGCATCGTCTCAAAAGCAATTTTTGTCTGTTCGAAGTTCCCCGCTGCTTGAAGTGCAGACTTACCAAGTAAAACCATCCCACCGGCTGCAGCGGTCGCTCCTACAAACAGCGCAGTTTTGACAATGCCCCCAACCCTTCCTGCTATATTGCCAAAGTCGTTTACCTCATTTTTGGCTGTATCAATTCCACGCTTGAAATCGCTGATGTCCGCTTTAACATGAGCAACAACCGATCCTGCATCGAATGCCATATCCCTATATTAACATTCTTTGATTATTTTGACTCTTTGGAATTCATCGCATCCATGTATGCCTTTTTCATAACAACCTTATTAAGCCAAACCACACCAAAGCTAATGACACACGAAGCGTTATAAAAAAATGACTCTATTATTGATAGCTTTCTCATTTATTATCACCGCCTTTTGATAATACTTCCACAATACAATCATTTTACTATGATCTTTGCGCTGTTTGCAAGTTTTCCTCTCAATCTGTCAAAACCCAACTGGTCAAAAACCTGTTTTTGGGGCTTTCTCTCTTCTTCTTGATCGAGAATTTTCCATATCTCTTTGGGGTTTTTAACATGGGGGTTTTGGGCAATTATCAACTGAGTTTTAATCTCTGATATATTTCGTTGCTTTATCTTTTTTTGCAACAAAATAAGCTCATCAATATAAGTGTCTTCTAAGATTTCGCGCTTTGCCCACCCGTATTCGCTTGCCAATAAGTCCACATTCTGCCAAAGCCAATCTAGCTCGTCAAACTCTCCACCGGAGCTTTCGGTTGGGCTAGGGCTTTTTTTATCATCTCGTAAACCTCCATATAGCAATTTACTTCCATGACCCCGACCACCAATTTAACAATTTCGGCAAATCCCAATTCTTCTATTTCTTCCTTTTTAAGAGGTGTGGCAATTGCCAACATTTCAATAAATTCGGGAAGTGCATCGGTTATTATTTCCGGGAGTTTGGCAAAGATCGCCTCGTTATCCATTTTATCCATTCCAGACAAATGCCTCGGCAGAGCTTTTGCAACTTTTATAAGTTCTGCATATCGACCAATAGGAAGCTTAGAAATTATTACTGGCTTTTCGTCTAATTTTACTGTGATTGTTTTCATTAACTTGAATTTGGCGGACCACAAAGGGCCACTATTGCCTATTCAAGTTGGGTATTAGGTTGTAGAGTCTCCAATAAGCCCGAGATAATTTCCATCGGACCTGGTTTCATCTAGCAACGCTGTGAATACAACCTCGAACACCTTTTCCTCGTCAACCATGTGAGGCAAAACAACCTCACTTGCAACAATTGCCTTATAAAAGACAATATCGTGTCGTCTTGTCCCCTCGTTTATAGGATGCAAAACTAGCTGTGCTGCGTCATCAGTTGACTTTTTGCCCGCTGCTGCGCCGATTGTAATTCGGGTGTTTGCAGCTCCGCCAAAGGTTGTTTGAGGCATAGCCCTTCTTAAATTGGCTATCGTATATTCTGCCAAAGGAACTTTAGCAGTCAATTTCTCACCAATTAAATATTGCTCGACAACTGTTTCGCCAAATTTATCGACCATTACGTCTTTATAAACAGGCTCATAAGTTACCTCAACTCCACCTTTTGTGTGTCCAAGGTCTGTACTATTAAAATTAACAGTACATACCCCAACTTGTACGTTCGTTATATCCGCCATGATTTATTTCATTCACCCCCCTTCCTTTTTGAACTTTTGTTCCAAACTGGTTATAAATGCTTTTGCAACCTCTTTATACTTCATATTAAAAATGCTGATGTTTTCACATACCGGGCAGACGTAAATGAAAACACCGACCTTTATATTCTCATATCCTATCAGTTTTCGACAGATATCGTTTTTGCATCGAAGTTCTTTAACCTCGTAGCCGTCTATGATTATTTTTAAATTCTGAGTCATCTGGTCCTGGCCTGAAAATTGATTGAGAATTCATCTTGGCCATTAGCGTTCCTGCCTATATGCCCACCCTCTGATATTGCGAAGATGAAATAAAAATAGGTTCCGCCCGAGAATAAAGTAACATTTGCCTGTTTATGAAGCGCACTTCTTACGCTGTCCAATTTAGTTTTTCCAGCTGAGTATGAAATTGCCCTAATAAGAACCTGAAACGTTGGCTCCTTTGTGGGTAAGTCATGGTCTGGTTGCAAACCTCCGGTATCAAATACTCCAATACAGGAATTTACAGAATCGGGTAAATAGCTCTCAAAAATATCAGTACCAACAGTACCCAAACTTTGCCCCTCTAAATACTCTGCAACATCGGATATTACACTCATTATAAAGCTCCTTTTAAAGCGTCCTCCAAAAATCTTTTAAAGACCGATAAATTGTTTTTAATCGGGTCTTCCAAAAACTTACCTTTCCTGCCTTTTTGATAATTCGTGATAACATAGCTTCCATCTGATCTCCTCCCTTCGTGTTGGTAGGCCGCATATACCTTATTGTAGCCTACAATTTGTCCGTCTCCGTCTGCTTCCACATGACCGCTATTTTGCAAAAGTCCGGTATCGTGCGGCACTTCAAATTGTGATAAACGTAATATTTCGTCTGCCACCTGTTTTATTCCGCGCTTTGTAGCATCTTGGGCTGTAGTAATAGCTCCCTCAACCTTTTTCAAAAAATCGCTTGCGTCTAAATCTATGTCGAGAGCCATTTGACCAATTCTAGCTTTATATGGTCTGTTGTACCAGCCCCGTCTACCGCAACATATTTCGAAAAGACTTTGTAGTTTGTGGAGCCAAAGAGAACTTTATCGTCTGTATTGATTGAAGTGTCGCCTGGAACATACACAATCGCGTCAATCACCTGCAAATTTCCATTGGGCAAAAGCCTTCTTTTTGTTGTTTGTTGGAAACGACATTTGATATCGCTTCCAGAACCTACAACCTCCCTGCCTTCATCGTTATAAGAAGACTTTGCGTAAATTGTTATTGTCTGATTTAACAAGCCGATTAAACTCATTTTTCATGTGTCAAGCTATGATCTCGCCAATCCTGGTTTTTATTCCGCGTAGTAGTATTTTTGCTTTTGGCGCTATTAACTTTTCTACTCCTATCATTCCAACCCCCCCAGAAGAATTCTCGTAAGAATAATCGCCAATACTCTCGCTCACTTTTTCTGACTTGTCGGTCTTAAAAAAGTTGTCTCCCATTGCTGTTGCAAACTCAACCTGAGCCGCTGTTGCTCTTTTCACTGCCTCTGGGATTTGCTTGGCATAAACATAAGGAGAACTTGTGGAGTAGTAAATAACATCCTGTTTTCTTGGGAATTTTCCCAACTGGTAAATTCTATAAATACTGTCTGTGCTTGGAGCTGTGGTCATTGCAGAAGCAAATGTTAATACTCCCGCTTTGGTAGAACCCGTAACAACTCTTCTTTGCCCTGCTCCGGTTCCTCCGATTATCTCAATTTCGCAGTATTTAAAATAATCTGCCTCGTAAATGTTTTGCTGGGAACTCTCAAGAGTTAGGGTTGTGGTTGTCCCTGCTGCCGCGCGACCTTCGGTTTTCCCAGAATAAAATTTGTCCTGGGCGCCTACATAGGCATCAATTAATTCCTCTGCTTCGGAGATTTGTAAGTCGGTAGAGGAACCGGATCCGATCAATTCATCAACTTCCGTTGTTGTAACATAGTTTCTGCGGGAAGCCATTGCTCATTATAGCAACTTATCCAAGAAGTTCCGCAAGTCTTTTTCTTCCTGGTCAAAATCAACAATTACTCTAAATCTCTCGTATGCTTCCCGGCACAGCATCGAATAATTTTCCTGAAGGCCATATAATTCGATTTTGTCTGCAATTTGCCCAGGTGTTAAGCTATCTATCGTGAGGCAAGTCACCCCATCTTCCAGCAATGCTTCTGCCATTTTGCCTCGGTAATATTCCTTTTTAACAATTAATGGTTTTCCGGTTGCAACCGCGCTATGGATAACGTGTCCAAACCCATCCCCTCCCGCTTTTGTGTGCCAAATGAAAGCTGATTCGCGCATTTTATCGGCAACTTCTTGGCTTCCATTACAATTCCCGTCACGGCATTGACCCCCAAAGCTTTTAAAATTCCAATCATCCATTAATTGCTCAAGCTGTAAAAATAGTCGCCAATCCTGGGAGAAATGGTCTTGGGTATTGAAGCAATTAACAAAAGAATAAATGTTCTTCCCAGGAAGTTTACTGAAATCTTGTGGATGGAATGTGGATAAATCGAACTCCTGGTGGTAGGAAACGAAGTTTATTCCTTCGGGGATGTTAGGGATAATTGCCGATGCCATGACATTTTTTACCGAATTTGGATCAACATTCCAAGCATTGCCGATTTGATAAACAAGCTTTGGTTTATTTGGGTGCAGCTCACAAAGCTTCTTAAAAGGTTCTAAATGCTGGGGAATAGAAGCAATAACAATATCTATAGGCAGATGCAAAAAACCATCAAGCGTAATTGCTTTGTTAGTCTTATCCCCCTCGATATCTTTACAATAATAAACTGTGGCATCTGTTGCCCTACTAGTGATTCCATCACCAGGTATTGATCTTCCAATACCTTCACCCACCCATGCTTCCACTTCATTTAACTTTGGGCTGCCATCCGGAGTTGCACCCCCAATCCCCAAATATTGCTGGACTGTTGCCGGGTGGTCATATATATGCCAAAAACCCTGTTTATACCATTCCTCTCCGATTGGGCGGTAGAGGTTGCCGCCCAATCGACCCTCGAAGAGCATGATTAGTGAATTTAGGAGTCCTGCATGGTGAAAGTCGGTAAAGACGTTTAATTGCTTCTGTGGGGTCATGTAGTCCAGTCTAGGGCGTGTATCGGATGATTGTCAAGCAGAGTTAGCCCTCCCCTACTCTCCCCCACTTTCGGGTGTCTCTCCATTTGTGCCTAAAAAACCTTTTGCAAAGGCCATAAAGCGGTTGTCCTGGGGAACCAAGACGTCCAAGCAGTCTTTTAGGTATTGCGCAAATTCTGCGGGATTGTGGTTGATAGGTTGTTTGTTAAATGCCAAGCAATAGTTTTGAGACAGGCCGTTCATATGATGGTACGTTTCTGGGCGGATTGTGGCGATACTTATACCCCTTACTTCTAAACTTTGCTGAATTTGCCCAAAATGATCGAGTCTGTCTTTGACCACGCCAAACTTCTTGGGTGTTTCGTCAAGCAATTTTCTGTGCATGAATATGCAACATGGGTGGAGTCTTTTTTCGGCAAAAGCCCCGAAAACTTGATAGCTTTTTGAGAGGTAATATATCTCATTCCAAAATTGGTCACTAACTGGTAAAAAGTCTTGTTCTGTAAACCATACCCATTCTGATGTGGAATATTGAAGGGCTAAGTTAACCGCCACATTGCGCCAATCTTGATCTCCCCGAACAGGTGGTGAGTCTATAGCGATAACGTCATCTTCTGAAAAAGCATCCCTTAAAAAGCTTCGATAATCCTCCCCATAATTGGTTTCTGTAAAAACTATAATTACTTTCTCAAACTTATTTCTGTAAGGACGCAAAAACTGTCGCCAAAGCGGATAGTCGCATGATCTCGGCCAAGCAAGGATTATGTCTGGTTTCATAGCTTAAAGTAATCTAGCCATTTATTGTTCCGGAAGTCTAGTTCCGGATATCTTTTAAGAAGCTCTGCCTCAATTTCTTCTGAAAGCTTTTGATATTCCGGAGATTGGGCAACGGGGAAGGTCCGGGATAAATGGTTATAAACTGCAAACATCTCCGGAGACTTTACGCCAAAAATGTCTGTGCCGTCTCCCTTCCAATTCTGATAAGGATAGGTAAGTCCGCCCATATGGACGCAGTTTTCCCATTCAACCCAGCCCAAATCCTCAATTTTTGTTATTCTTGCGCCTGTTTTCTCCAAGTCCCGGGTAATCATAGCGTAGTGGTCGCAGCCCGGAATCTCGGGGTGTGCTGAAAAGTCCTTGTCCGTTTTACCCAAAGCCTCCTGGCGGACTAACAAGAAACAGGGGTGCAAATATGGATAATGGGTTGGATTCCACATCCCAATTGCATCGGAAGTAGGCATAGCAGCCTCGATATCTACCCAGAATTTATCCCAATCTTTAACAAAGAAGTCCTGCTCGCAAAAAAGAATCCACTCAGAAGTTGAATGTCTCAAACAAGGTATAGTCTCTGCTTGGCGCCAATCTTCTACTCCGTAATCGATAGGAACAGTCTTAACCCACCATTCCTGGAAATATTGCCTTGAAAATCCCTCAAAGTCTACCGCACCGTGGTGACGGGACGGATATAAAAAGACCTTATCGAATTTTGAGCGATATTTCTGAACCCAATAGCGAAACATTGGATAGTCATTAAAAACGCAATATTGGCAAATCAAATCTATCATATTTGCATCATGTCCTTATAAATAGCAGTTTTTAATTCTATTCTTGCCAGGTTTAGTTCGGAATCTATACACAAATTTCGGATACCATTTTTATATGCCTTCTTGAATTCTTCAAACCCCTCAATATAATCGCTGCAAATCATCCAGAAAGCCACCCTGGTTTCTATTTCCTGCTTGCCAGACAGTGTTGTAAAATTCGGCTTCATGCCCGATAAATACCCTCCCCAGCTTGTTGAAAGTGATCCGCCGTGGATCCACTTAATAGGGGATACCCAGTTGCCGTGGCTATTTAGCTGGTCATCAAACTCTGTGGGAGAGGCATGTTTTTGTGGAACTGAACCGAACCTAACCCCCATGTGCCTAAGCTGAATACAAGCCCAGCAAAAAGTGTCGGCATATTCTCCTTCTTTTGTTATTACCCCGCCAAGTTCCGGATAGTATTTATCCTTCTCAAAGCTGTATGAGGCAAAGTTTCTGTCCGTTCCCTCCAAATCGGTTCTTTTACAAAAAAAGAAGTTAGGCCAGAAGTTGGGACCAATATCCCCTGAACCCGAGTAATCCAAGCCGTATTTGGCTTTTAACAGCGCCGATACCTCAAACCCGCACGAGAATCGGGGAGAACCAACCGCGTCAACCTCACCGGCTTCTATGCGTGCAAAACACTCAGCCACAATTCCCGGTGTAAATATAAACCCGTCGTCTTCAAGAAGCATAATCAAGTCTTCGGTTGCAACTTCAAGCATCTTGGTAATGGGCATCCCGTTTCCAATGCCTGTTGGGTAGTATAAAAGCTTAACTTTTGGCTCTTGTGCCACCCTTGCCTTGAATTCCTCGACAACCGCATCCGGAACCTTGCAATGATTGTTGTAGCAGATATAAAAAGTATCAATCTCATTATGCCAATGCTTTTGGAAAAGTTGCAGTGCAAACAAGGCAATGAAGGGATCGCCTCCCGCGCTCATAAATACTGCTTTAGTCATATTTTTATCTCCTTCTTTTGTCCCAATTCTTCATTGATAGCATTTTTAAGCTGAGAACGATAAGAATTTAGATCCTGAATCTTTTTGGCATCCTCTTTTGAGTGTTCGTCTTTTTGCACTTTATCCACAAGCATAAAAATTTTAATGTTTGTTGATGATAACTCGTCAATTAGTTCTGCGATTGTTTTTTTCATAATCCATGATATTCTTTGAACTCGTCTATGTAGTTTCGCCATTGTGAGCCGTCAATTCCCAAATCACTCATCATTTGCAGTATTTCAATATCGAATTGGCCTGCACACATAATCCAGTACCAAGCAAACTGTCTTAGATATTCGCCCTGGGGCTGTTGGCGAATATAATCTTCAAACTTATCCCGATCATGTTTTTTATATGCAAGGAGAACCGCCGGCACTGAGCCTGCCCTGATATGATAATAACCCCGACCTCTGGAAATATGATCGCTATTATTTTGAGTTGTCCCGTCAAAAAGGATTCCTGATTTATCTTCTGGCATCTCAAAAACCCTCAAACTGTCGTTAAGCATCGCCTCAGTTAAATGACCTAAAGTTTCACAGTAGGGTAGATCCGGTCCCCATTCTATATCTAAATACTTCATTAAAAGTTCTTTACGAGTAGCGAACCAATAAGGACAAAACTTGTTGCCATTCTTGAGCTTGTCTGTCTCGTAAGTTCCTATTTCGTCTATTATTGTGACGACATCGTATTTTTTCATATTACATCGTGCCTTCCCTTAATCTCTAACTCTCTAACCAGTTTCCCATAACAATCGTTACAAAGTTCAAAAAAATGTCTTTCTATTTCTTCACCAAAAGTCATGTCTCTTAGGGCGTGCAACTTCCAGGTACGATTTTCCTCTAACTCTTTGTCGCATTTGTCGCAAAAATACTTCTTAGTAATCATAGTAGGTTCTCTTTGGCAAACTCTCCAAATAGTTCCTTGGCTTTTTGATTATAAGCCTTAGCTGCTTCTTTGGCAGTTAGAAAGTAACCAAGATGTCGTAACTTTTTGCCAGTCCCGATATATGCAATCCATTTATTACCTGCCTTATAAAAGGCAACTCCTTTATACCCAGAAGTATTGTCTTTGCGAAGATGAGCATTTTGATTATTTCCAAACCTATCTGCTAATCGCAAATTTTCTCTCCTGTTATCAAGACTGTCTCCGTTAATATGATCGACTTCTTGTCCTTTAGCGGCGTTCATAATGACTCGGTGCATTGAAATCGTATAGTTTCTGTACTTCTTAAATTCCAGCCTCTCATAACCACCCCTAGCAGCATAAAGTTTGCCATTTCGATTATGTGCCATCCACTTCCATTGCTTCAAAAACTCAAAGTCCGAGTCATCCACCAAGGTTATCTTGTTTCTCGTTAGTTTTATTTTCTTCATTTTCTTCTTCCTCTAAAAGGTCAAAGGTTTTCTTTATTATACCACGTTTATAGACGACGCAATCATTGTCCATGAATAAAACCAAGTCTTCTTGAATCAGGGGTAAAACCTCTTTGTAAGCGTCATAATACCGGAGATGGGGATTTACTTTTATAATCACCCCTTTTTCTCCTAGAGTCTGACTAATTTTCAAAGGATCAATATCCCAATTTGAGTCGATAAAATAAACTGCATCGAATTCGTCCTTAACTGTGGATAAATTGTGGATAAAGTAGTCAAAAAGAGGCTCGTAATACTTTCCCCCATAAGGTTGGTATTTGTGGAAAGCTACGATTATTGCTCTTGTCATATCTGCATTAACTCCTTATAAACCAATTGCCGGCGTTCAATTGACTTTCGACTTAAACCGAACTGGCTTATAAGCTGGTCGACGGCCTGTGCATAGAGGTTGGAGAACTCCCGGAATTCTGAGCTTATAGATTCAACGTCTGTGGTCTTTGTGAAATACTCAATTGCGGATTTCCACCACTGCACCCGGCGTTCAAACTCTTTATGCTCCATCTCGCTCTGGCAATATTGGACTGGTAATTCCGTTTTGTCTTTTGGCTCTCTGGTTTTTCTTTGTGCCAATTCTCGATCGTTTCCATCTTTTAATAATCCGTTTATTCCGCTAGATAGCGAGCCCACATGAGTCCAAGGTGCGTTTCCATCAAACAAATAGACAGACTCTTGGTGGTGTCTCAAATCTTCCGGGTGGCCATGGTATTGGGGTAAATACTTAATCTTTGCTTCCGGAATCATAGACCGAAGTTGCAAGCTGGTATTAACAAATGTGTCCCCATTTGCGATTTCTTCTTGCACGTTGAGCCCTAAACTGGCAATATGCTCGCCCTTATTCCAAGCTTTAGCCCCAAAATGACGATCAGTCTTGAGTAATAACTCTTTTGAAGAGAAAAAGAAGTTAGGCCAGAAGTTGGGACCTTGGTCACCAACGCCTTCATAGTCCAAACCCCAAACCTCTTGTGCCTTCTTCAATATCTCGAAGCTACAAGAGCCGCGCTTTGAACCGACAATCTCAAACTCCCTGGACTCTAAATAAGAAAATGCTTTATCCACAATTCCTTTTCTGAAAATAAAACCGTCATCTTCAACAAGCATGACATATTCTTCAGTAACCAAATCCAGAAGAGCATTAATCGTTGGTCCATGATCTGCCTGTTGCCTTACAACATGAAGGACAATTTTAGAACGGTCGGCGCATAATTGTCGTATATAATCAAGGGCGCAGTCTTCTATGGGGGAGTTGAAACCAATATAAAGTTTGTCTACTTCCTCTCCCCATACCTCGTCAAAAAACTTTAGCCAGTAATTAAGTAAGAATGGATCGCCTGGGAACGGTAAAAGCGCAGCCCTGCTCATAAATTTAAACCCTTCCTTATATAATACCCATGTACCCAAGTCCCAGGGGCGCACCATTTAGGAAAATACTCCTTAGACACATCCACAAATTTGCCTTTTAAATACTTCATAAATGCTTCCGTGCTGGTAGGATTATCCCTTGCCCCGTCTAGCTCAATTGCTATTCTATCAATTTTATCTAATATTTCCTCAGGTATATTCTCAAAGATTTCCCATTCTGCCCCTTCAATATCAACCTTTAAAAAATCACACCTTTTTATATCATTTTCCTTAAAAATAGTTTCCAATGTAATAGTTTCAACAATAATTTCCTGACCATCATCAGCTAAAGCATGGGGATCATGTAATTTTCTTGGTATAGTGGTTCCTATATATTGGTGAACTTTCCCAATTTCCCGTGATGTATCCGAATAATAACCCTTAATCTTTTTACCATCCTCTTTTGTAATAGCTTTTTGATAGATTCTGATAGTTCCCGGTAAATTATTTAGCGTAATATTTTTATTAGCCAAATCTACATTATCCGGCAGCATCTCAACTCCTATTACATCCCATCCTCTTGATGCTAAAATTAGGCTTACAGTACCAATATGTAATCCCAAATCGACAGCAAGTCCCTTCTCAGGTAATTTGGCTATTTGGTATTCATCTTCTGCCACGGAAGATATAAACGTATTTTTATCACTTGTACCATCTCTTGTATAACCATCTATAATTTTTCCCCAAGGGGTTATATATCTATCTAAACTTAAATTTTGGTCCATAGTTTACCCGCTTTTATCCCACTTATAATCCCCGGAATGAGGTTTATAGAAACCTGTCAACCCCCTGGGGGTAGGAAAATGAAATGGCCTCAAATCAAACTGTGCAACGATATTGTTAAACTCTTGGGGAATTCTCCCAAATGGCCACCCGAATCCGTGTTCTGCATTGTCGTGTTGTCCCATATGCCTGTGTAGATCGTGGATAAAGATGAAACCTCCAGTGGCAAGGTAAGGCACGAATTTTATAAACTCTTGGAAACGAAGTTGTGGTTCGGTATCAAGAAAAATGAGTCCATATTTTCCTGGATTCACGGGCGCCTGGCTTGAACGATGGGGGTCAAAAGACATAGAGTCCCCAAAGTGACATGTTACTTGTCCTACCAAATCTAACTTTTCTATTCGATTCTGAGCATTATTATGGTTTGCCGGATTAAACTCAACTGTGTCCAAACGTCCTTGTTTGTTGT
>ERZ1292632.1264-Hain-H43-01um-R2-1264-length-25343-cov-9_pt1 | contig 25343 bp, 30 predicted proteins | sample MGYA00564407_ERZ1292632 | MGnify/ENA primary metagenome ERZ1292632 (study PRJEB36523, sample SAMEA6512637) | groundwater metagenome | collected 2019-01-08 | study: AquaDiva: Metagenomics assemblies of 32 groundwater samples | reverse complement strand
CATTGGGAGGGTAAATGAAAGCCAAAGACATCAAGCAACTGAAGGAACTGAGCGCCGAAGTGGTCCGGATGTATTCTGGACTCTTCCCGTGGAGAGGTACTAGGGATAAGCTAGCAGAACTGAACCAATTGATTCAGCGGATTGAGGGGAGGAAGGTGGCGGTAAAGAAAGCGCCACTTTCATTTTCTGAATGTAGCTTTGTTGACATCCCTCTTCGTGGGGTGGTAGTGGATACACAGGAATCTTCACATGAACCAGCGAGGGAACTGGAATGATTAATGAAACTTTTGCTCTTGTTGGAACTGGATTTATCCTAGCCCTTGGGTATATGGTTATGGGTATCGGAACGACACGGGCAGTCGCAAAAATGAAGGGGCGGGAAATTGGACTTTTTGAAATATTCTTTTGGCCGGTTGTACTCGTCGTTGTCGCCGCAATCGGAGACATTAACTGATAAATTCAATCAACAAAGGAGTCTGCCATGCTTAAAGGTACTGATTTTGTAATCCTTTCAACGGATGAGGTTAAATTGGTCATGCGGGGAATTACTGATGACAGGGTAGTACCTGGGCGGTCAACCTATGAGAAACTCGCAAAGATTGCAGACGGTGATCGTACTTGTCTTGCCCTGTATGATGAGAAGAATTGGACATAGCGGCGGTCCCATTCCCCACCAAGTCATTGTTCAGGATGCGCATGTAGTAGTTCCAGCGACATCCCTTTCAGAGCGATTTAAGTAATCTGGCTTGAATAATGAATCCAGATAAGCCTGTTTAATTTCTGGCGTATGGACACAATCCTGTATCTGTTGGACGAACTTACACCCGCATTTATCAAAGGCGTTATCCAACGGAGTAATTCTAGTTCCCGTTAGTTGTTTCTTTTCGTTCTCGCCATACGGTAAAAATATCTGATCAGGTCTGATAATAACCTTTCGTTTCATACCTGGATTGAAACAGATATCAACCAATGATTGAATATGGGAAGTATCTGTATGGGTCTCTGGTTCAGTAAAATCTGGAAGGTTTTTTTCTTCTATCCTAAGCAAATTGGCCTTCTTTAATTGATAATCGATCCATCCAGCAGTAGCCTCTTCTTGTGTGGTGGCGGTAAATTCAAACCCAGGTTCGCAAGTATACCCACCATTTTTAACGAGTAAATCAATGAATTCTTTACTCACTGATACATCATGTTTGTTTGGCAATGGCCGTCTGGCGGCGTGGTTAAACTCCACTCGAAAAGTTAATTGATTTCCAGCGCCGTCAATTTCTGTCTGTGTGATTTTCATAATTATGCTGTAATGATTTTGCCATCTGCGATTAAAATAATTGATCCAGTGGTCGGCATGTCTGCCGTGCCAACCGTAGCTTGACCAACTGCCGAGCCGCCAGCAAGGAAAATCGCTGTTGCTGTGTTGATATCGTAAAAGCAACTAAATTGAGTATAGGTGGCTTTTGTAATTCCCTGAAAGTGTAACGTCCCAACCCTGGTATTACCGGCTACGTTAAGATTCGTACTTCCTAAACCAGTAATCTGACAATTTCCGCTTGCCGTTGTGTGGGTAAAAGTTGAGGTAGTAACATTGAATTGATAATCAACTAAACGTCCGATAATGGTCTTTTGACCGGCTTGGACAGAATAAACGACATTCAAGTTTCCGGGAGTAGCAAAGGTTAAAACAGGCGTCCATGTGGCTTCGTCATATACATCAAGAACTTCATTACCAAAGCTGATGCTGGTTGCGGTCGCCGCACCCAATGCAGTGGCATCCGCCGGGTTATAGTCGTCACGGGTCCAGAGTTGCGCGGCAGCCGAGGTTTTGAGGACTACCGTGTAGATTCCGGAGCCGTACAAGTCACCTTGGTTAAACCTGCCAGCAGAATCCAAGGGAGCCGGATTGGTGGCAGCGGTGGCTAATTCAGGATCGGTATAGATATTCTTTAGGGTTGTAGTTCCATTGGTATAGAAACTGACCGTGCCAGACTCCACAGGAGCGCCGTTGGAGTCGAGGAATTGATAACCTGGAAGGTATAGTTTGGCCATGTTTATTTCCTGATAAGTTCTTTAATTTCGCGGTCGGTGTCGGAGAGTTCTGTGCCAGCTTCAATCGCACCGCCGATTAGCGGAACTTTTGCTGGTAACACTGGTATGGTTGGATCATATCCAAGGATATCGCCGAGCACTCTGGCACGTTGAGTTTTACCGCCAGCCTTTCCGAGCAGTTTCAAAACATTACCCATTAAAGAAACCCTTATTGCGGCTTTGGCGATCTGATGCCCTACCAAAGCGCGGGAGATGGTTTCGGATATCCTCAATGGGATTGGCGCTGATTTATTGTTCTCAACGGCAGCGGCGAATTTACGCAGACTAGAAAGAGAGGTTACGGATTCTGGGAACAATTCATTAGCCAAGGTCGGGTTATTCTTAACCATGTCGTCGTAGACGCGGGCGAATTGTTTTAGATCAGGCTTTGACTTTAACAAAGGATCGAGAATGTTCAATAGGGCGTCTTGACGCAAGGCGTTAAATTGCGGGCTATCTTCCCCAACAATGGCTTTAATCCTGCCGATGACTTTTCCAGATTCTTTCTTGAATCCTAATTTGCTGGTGCCAAATAGCCATGAGCGTATCTCTTCCGGGGAGGCTTGTTGTTCTGCAAGTTCCTTAATGACCTTATCCGATCTGAACTTCTCTATGTAACTAGCGGAAGCAGAGCGGGCATTTTTCCAAGAATTGATAGCATCAGGACTGCCTTTAATCATGTCTGCGTTAAATTGCGCATCAAGGAACTTATCCAATTGTCCCTTCATGAGTCCAAGGACCGCCGCTTGCTCATAGTCCTCGGCGCTGATCTTGTTTTTCTTGCGGTTGATGGTCCTGCGCCATTTATCAACAGCTTCTAGCTTGATATAAGAACCGGATGGTAATTCCTCAACCTTGGCGAGATCGTCGAGCAGACCTTTTACGGCAGGCATATCTTCTATAAGAAAACCTTCTGTATCCAGTGTGTCCCGGAGAGATTGAGAGAACTTAACAGCTTCATCCGCTTGCACTCCGGCCACTTCACTACGCGCCTTTTTATACAGTTGATCTACGTTGGCCTTGGCAGACTGTTTCGCTGATTTAACCAGGGATTGCAGGCCGGTTAGATCCTGTCCTTTAACCACTCTGCCGCCAGTCTCTTTCGAGGCTTGCGTAACTAATTGGGCTTTCTGGGTATCAGGATGAGCGGTAACGTCGAGGTTGATATCCTTGGCCTCGCGTTCCAAACTACGCACAGCAGCACGGTTTACCCCGCGTGTTCTGGCGCCCTTGAGTCCGATTAAATCAGGGGCGGATAAAACTGCGGTTCTAGCAAGTGCCGCGACCGCTGCGCTACCAGTCATCTCTTGCCATTTATTGCCTTTACTACGCGCATAATCATCAAAAGACTGGAATGGTATGCCGAGCATTTTCAGCATCATTTTCCCTTCGTCAGTCCTTGGCGCATAAGTCAATGATCCGCTGACTGAATTAATCTTGTCCGTAGCAGAATCAACCAGATCATCCTCGCCGCTGATAAACTTCGAGATCCCTTCGTAGATACCGCTGACACCACCGGCAATTTCAGCAAACGTCCCGGTCCCCATAGTTAAAGCGACCTCGCCCATGCCGCGTAATATCTCGTAATCAGACGGATAATTATCTTGGGAAACCCCCGGTTCTTGAGGATTAACAGGGGCGACCGAGGAAAAGTCGAACTTTTCCTTCTTGGCGGTGGCAAAATCGAATGGCATTAGAGTTCCTTATAAGTACCATCAGCAAATACTTCAATTTTATTTCCCTGGCCATCGGCATGTATCCCAGGTTCAAGATTAATGCCTTCTGGCAAGGGTTGTTTGCCATTATCCTGCGGGCTTGTTTCGTCAGCATTGCGCAATCCTTCAATGCCTTTGAAGTCAGAATAGATTGAGGTTTCCTTATCCAGATTGCCACGATGCTTGGCTTCTATCTGCAAGGCCCGATCTATGTTTTTTTGCGAGGCCATTAACTTTGAACGCAGTTGTTCAGGACTGTTAGTAGATGCACCTATGGAATCCAAGGACCTCTGTACATCCTGATTGGTAAGCGAGCGACCTTCACCTAGTCCAGTGGCTGAGGCAAATATTAACGCTAATGTGAGCGCGTTTGTTTTGAACTCCGCAGACTCCGAAGCGAGAGATCCAAAGTCATAATCCTTTAGTTCGTTGGATATCTCAGAAGTATCCACGCCAAGGCTTACCAGATTTTGTGCCGCTGATTTGATTTCATCACCAAGCCTTGCGATTGCACCAGTGACACCGATTTGAGCGGCATTATTGGCAACGGAATCCATTATCTCATTACTGAGAACAACAAATTTTTCTCCGCTGATCACCTTATTGGTAAATGTATCTGCCGCCTTACCCCGTTGTGCAGCAGTCAAGGCACCGGGCCCGCCTTCCGTCATGATGATTTCGCCGGTAGTCGGATCAACGGACATGGCCATGCCTTTCTTGGAAAGGGATTCGACCATCTGTTCTTTGGTGATTAAACCTTTCTTGAAATCGGAAACTACCCTCCCGGTATTACTTAGTGGTTTTTCATCATCAGGAAGCGAGGCGATCTCTTTACCCTTAGCATCGAACCTTTTTTGTCCTGGTGACAAAGTAAATTCTTTAGGCTTTTCCTGAACATCATAGGCCGTCAGATAGGAACGCCCCTTGTCGAGTTCAGCGTCTGAAATAACGCCATCCTGATCGAAATCCAGGTTAATCTTATCGGCCAACTTGGGGTATTTATCCCGCAGACCTTGCAGGACCAAAGGAGCCTTGGTCAGGCGTTCCTCTTCTGGTAAGGCTTTCATATCATCGATGGAGCGGATAGCGTCTTTACCGAAACTATCCAACATCACCTTATTCTGCTTCTCCATCTCGGTTTGCCGTTCTTGGATAGCCGAATAAGTCTTCGGATCGTAGCGCATCAGGGTACTCATGGCGCGATCTGGAGTCATCGGCTGATAATCTTTATTGAGGGCTTTCTCAAGGAAGGGACGGTTATCTTCGTCCGCTTCCCCGCCTAGGACTTTATAGGCCCGCTCTAATTCATGCCGCTGTTTGCTGGCCTTGTAGTTGGTCACGATATCCGTGAACATGCCTTGTGATCCGCCCTGGTTATAGAGATTCGGATCTTGAGCAGGGAAATTAAGTGGCATAGGTATATCCTCGAATAGCACGGTCCATGCAGACTCTTAATATGGATTTAATCCTGGGCTTGTCATGGATCCAGATAGCAAATGCAGCCCCGTGTTTAATGTACAGGGAACGCAACCAGACCGGGGCATCCTGTAACAACCAAGATCGGAATATTAGCCACAAAGGATTCTCTGGGCCGTAGACCTCACGCGCTACCCAACATACAGCAAAGGCCATTGCTGCATCTTTAATCGTTCCCTTAATAGCGTTCGACTGACCCACAATCCCAGAGGCTCGTGACGCCCCGGCTTGCATTAAGGCACTCCCGTAATCGGAGTAACCGGACATTAAGGCCGTGCCGGAGTTTGCCGCAGTCGTAGAGCCAGCCTGCGTCGTGGTATTGATCGCGTTCTGTCCCATACCAGATAATGCTCCAAGCTGGCTGAAATATTTCTCAAACTCCGTCGAAGCGAGGCCAGCGGAATAGCGGGCTAATTCGCGCATCGGTTTCCCGGAATAGAAGGAGCCGGTGGCGGCATTACGGGTATTAATCGCCCGTGTCCCTTCGTCCATGAGAAATTGATAGCTAGGAGACTTCTGGAACATCTCGGAAACCGTACCTGTGGGATTTACCGTCGTCAGCGTCCCTTCTGCATTGGGAACATATCCCGGTAGGCCCAATAAATTCGATTGCTTCGCTAAGGCTTCATAACCTGTCTGTCGTTGGGGGGCTAGATCGGATCGCGTGGTTTCGTACTGTTTATTCAGCATGGCGATAGTTTCACGAGCCGCCTGGAGTTGCATTTCTCCGGCTTTGGTAGTGGCTTCCGCTGCGACCTTGCCCGCTTTCCTTTCGGCACCTCCTAAGAAAATATCCGCTATGAAGGAAATGTGATTACCCTCCTGGCAGGTATTCTGCCAACAGTGAATAAAAGATTGATGTCATAATGCCCATAGTCTCACCATCAAAGTTGAACTGTAGAAAACGCCCTCGCGTAAATAAGCATCTGGAACTATTGAAACCACCTTAAAACCACACTGACCCGCGAAGATCCGTACATGCCGGAAACATTCCGGGATAAAACATTCCACCTCTTCACCAATCTTTTCAATACTATCCATGACATATCGCTTGGCCTGATTCCGATACGCCGGGAGGATATGCGGGTGGATCCGTAATCTTCCATTGACCCGGTGATAAGCAATCATCCCGCCGGGGTAGTAGTGATAAATACATCCTCCCGGAAGGTCGATATCGTCCGGGTTTCGATCATCCTTAATCGCCGGGTAGATCTCCGGGTGGAACAGCCAGTATTTTGGATCGGGTAACAAGCTATTAAACGTATTGCCAACCAGTAGCAGTAGTTCCAGCGACATCCCTTTCAGAGCGATTTAAGTAATCTGGCTTGAATAATGAATCCAGATAAGCCTGTTTAATTTCCGGTGTCCTGAACTTATCCAAGTCGGACAGTTCTACCGGCAGCTCATCAGTTGGCTTATAAAAAGCTTTTGGCTTGGCGTCTGGATTTGATCCATTGAATTCAATAATGTTTTTCTGCCCATCAATCACCAGGTTCGTTTGGAATTCAGGCTTAAAACATTCAGTGATTAATTCCTTCGTTTCGGCGGTATCAGGCAAATCCTCTGGGTCACTGAATTGAGGTTTTTCCGGATCGTCAATTCTGACCCGGCAACCGTCCTGGTTCGCAGCCCACAGTAGAATATTGATCGCATCTTCTTCAGTACTGACAGGAATATGAATCACATCCACGTTGTAATCGCCTTTCATCCCCGTGCGTTTCAATATCTCAACCGTCACGCCAGGTCTTGACAGTATGCCTTTATCAGGGCACTCATCTGCGCGTTTAGTAAACTCGCCCGCAGTAAGAATCAAATTAACAGCTTCCTTGGAAATATGACAACCGTGTAATTCGTCGTCATTATCATACTTAAAAGTGGCTATGAGTTCATTTCTGTTACCTAATAATCTATTGCGAAGTATTTTCATTATTTACACCGAATAAGTCACTGTACCACCAATAGCGACGCCATCTGCGCCTGGGTAAGAATTCTCATATTTAAAAATAGCCGCGTATGTTTCAGCAGCCGCAACATATACCTGTCCCATGATCCCAGTTGACCCATAATCTCTATACGATCCACAGGCATCGTAAGTTGCCCCATTATTATAGGCTAGTGGCATCTTGATATAGCTCGCTGCCGTATTGTTTGTGGTAATTGTAATGTTAAATTGACACACAACCACCCTACCTATCTTTGTATTTTTCTGCACACATGAAACCGTTGTGAATGATCCGGTTCCTGCCGTTATAGTCGGGGTTGCTGTTCCTTCAATATAGGTGGCTAGAGTTGTACCACTGGCGAGCGCTAACCCATTGGTAAAATTCAACACACCAGACACTGATTGACTGTTAGCTGTAACTGTGCCGCCGAGTGTATAAGCAGGAAGTGTTAATGTGGCGGCTGCCGTCCATGTACCTCCTACAGCTATTGATCCATTGATCGTGCCTGTTGCCTGCGTGGTTCCGTCTATAGTACCTGAATCTATATTCGCTACCTCACCAGAAATGTCGTACTGACCGCCGGACGCAGTAGATCCAGCGACATCTCCGGGAAGATAAGTAGCGATTCCGCCCCTGGTATCTATAACGCCGTTCAGTGAAGCAAGGTATCTTGTCCCGGTTGCCGACCCACTAAAGGTATTGGAGTAAATTTCTACTAAGCTATTAAAAGAAGCTTGCGCATAATATCCTGAAAAGGCTGGTGTATTCGTTATTGTTACTGTCTTTGAGTCAACTCGGACGGTTCCTCCCAAAGCATAAATATGATTAACTGCGCCGCCGGATATCGCGTAATTACCAGTTGCTTCAATGCGTCCTCCATGTTGCGCCCATAAATGAATACCGCCTGCACCGGCGGCACCGAATTTTATATTGCTGAATTGAATAAACCCGCCATTATCAGCAAATAATTCGGCGACGGTCGCGCCACTCATCGTCAAATCTTTAATGGTCAGGTGCGCTTTGCTGGCATAAACAGCAATCGAGGTATTTGATAGGGTTACGGCTGTTACATCCCCTGAATTACCATTGATTGAGATATAGCCGTTCACGACTGGAGTAGTTACCGACAGGGCGCCGGAATAAGTACCGTCAGCAAGATTGATGGTTGCCGTATAGCCGTTCAATTCATAGAACTTGTTAATTTTGTCCCAAGCGGTTTGAATCGTCAGCCACGGCTTTGTGCTGGTGCCGTCACCTGTTGTATCACTACCCGTAGTTGCTACATAAAAAGTCGTATTTTGAAATAATTTCAAATTATCAATAACCAGCGGCAATCCGCTGACATCAGGGATTAATGCTGAATTGGCTTTTGATAATCCGTATATTTCATTGGGTGTCCTGAGCGCGAAAGCACTGGGGGTTCCATTCAAGGCAACTTTATGCGCCGTCAGGTCCAGCATGAAGAATGTATTCGCGTTCGGGAAAGGATCTTGGTACGAATAGTCGAAGTAAATCCCTTTCGTAACCGATGTCCCAATTGCATCTATCGGATTTAAGTCTGTATCAAAAAACGTGTTGGTATCAGCATATTGCAACCACAGCGGGATTTGATTTACTGAGGTCGGCTGGATAAAAGTGGATAGGAAACAATTATTCGCCGTATCGTTGGTAGTCCCTGTTCCGGTAAGTTTTATACCAACCGTTGCATTGGTCGTTCCTCCTGCTGGAAGAAAAATCGAAAGACGCTCAAATACATTGTGACTCATATTGTTTGAGCCATAGGTTGTTGTCTCAAATGCTATGCCATAGCAGCCTGAGATTGAAACATTCTTCAGCGTCCCGTACTGAGATTCATTGAATAGCAACCCTCCAGTAGCCGTGTTCGTGGTTTTGCCCACAATCGCTATTTCTTCTAAGCCCCATCCCACCTGCGGTCCAGAGAAGATTATAGCCCTGGCATTCGCATAGTTGTGAATTGTTGTTCCACCTGCTCCATATTCGCCATATACAACCGAGCCAGAACCGACTAATTTAACAGCACCTAAAGTAGAAAATACATTGCCAGTGGTGCCATTTCCGACCACCAGAGAACTCGTTATCTTGAAAGTACCGAAAGGAAAATGCACGGTCCCGCCAGACGTTCCGAGTGCATCAATAGCCGCCTGTATTGCTGCCGTGTCGTCTGTTGTGCCGTTACCCACTGCGCCGAAATCAATGACGCTTACTCGTTCACGCAACTTATTCAATGCCGTAACCGCCACCGCCCCGCTCTCTGCACGAGTAGCCGTCAAGGTAGTCAGCCACTCATTAGCGGTGGTATCGTCCAAAAGAGTGCGGGAAAAAGCGGTCAAACCAGCTGGCGAAAAAGTATTTGCAGCGGAAGTGTACAATATCTTATCGGCGGCTATTGAGCCTAATCCAGTCCCCCCGGAAGTAACCGGGGTGGTGCCTGAGAAAGACCCGTTATTTTCCCATATGCTCTGAATGAACCTATAGAAATAGGGAGTTGGATTGCCTTTGGAATCAATCCACTGACAGTAACTAATCGGAGAATCAGCCAAGGCCAAACTCCCCATACGCGCCCGTCAGGTCAACGTCAACATCATCTGTGACCGACCAGCGAAAGACAAAGCTCTCGCCCCTGCCATTCCGTCTCCAGACGGCCCGCTGATTATATTTTCCAGCAGCCCCCAGAGAACGGGAGCGGCGGGAATGCCAAGTCCGGCCCCAATCCTTTGAGATTTCCATAAAAACCTGTGGATCGCTGACTGAACTTGTAGCGACGCCTTGCTTAAAACCTAATTCAACCTTCGCGCAGGAAAGGTTTTTCTTTTCCTTGTGATAGTAAATGGTGGATCGTTGCTTTAACTGGATGTTACCGTTCTCGTTTAGGGTGTTGTGATCTAATTCATACAGATATCCATCAGCATCCCCGCACAACGTCTTACCATAGCAATTCTCAACGACCTCCACCCGCCAATTCAACTTATCCCAAGACTGTAATTGGAACCATCCCGGCTGTTCAATCATGCCCGAAGCGGTAGCGTCATAGACCCAGGTTCCGGTTGAGAATTGCATGACATACCAATAATGTCCTTGGTAGGTAATGGTCATCCCGTTGACCTGATCCAATACCCCCGGAACCTGATCGGATAACCAGGTTTCCATCGCATGATGGGAGATCCGTACCGGGCGGAAACCATCAATACGATAGACTACCCGATCATTCCCCAGGAAATAAATCGTGTTATCCATGTTGACCGGAGAGCGTAAACCAATCACCCCACGTTCTTGAAATACCCCTTCCAAGCGTTGAAAGGTAAAATCCGTGTCCCCGGTGTTCTTCCAATATTCCATCGTATCACTACCCATCAACACTAGATCGCGGTTCGCTACGATGAAGCTAATAATGAGATCCTGAGATCCTTCTTTCGAGGCGATATCGGTCGCCGTGAAAGCCAAGGGATTAGCGGAGTTGGAAATGAAAAATACATTCGTGCCGGTCTTGTGAAAGACGAAATAAGTATCCAGATAAAACACCCGATCCGCCGCCAGGAAATCAGCATCGGTGATCGGTACCAACGTGGTGCCATTGTAAACGTAAGCCGTGGTCGTACCGTTAACGATGACCAGATTCGTTCCGTCAGTCGCCATCGAAACGTAATCAATTCCATTGATCGTACCGATAGAGGTAGACACCCCGGTGGCGGTTACGGAATACAATGTCGTTCCGGATACCACGTAGGCGACATTCGCCATCCGTTTGATGCCCCGGATCTTACCACCGACCAAACTTGCGCTAAAAGATTTCAACCCAGGGAAACGCCGGAGTATAACGCGCTCTACGGCCCCTTCCGGCTGGACTTCCGGATAAAGGTTAATGCAACTTTGAACCGCAATCGGAGCCTCTAAACTATATGCCCCGCCGCCTATATTTAGGTTCATTAACTCATGTCCGGCTGAATGATGATCGAACCGCCATCGGAATCGAAGTTATTGACCCAGGCCAGCATTTCCTCTGCCTTTTTGGTTAAACGCTGTAACCGGACACTATCTAACAGCCGATAGTCTGATTCCAGTCTGTCTGCAAGTAACCAAACCAGAGGGTCATACCATTCTTGCGGGAAGTCCGGAGTATTCGCCCCAGCGTCAAAATCCTCAAACGGACGCTCTACCGTCATGCCTAGAATCGTTTGCACGTTAGATGGGGGTTTCCATACCTCCAAGCGTCCCGAGGTCAGGGTGGGCTTGTAGGTGATTAAAACAGGGGTTCCGTTGGTTACTTTAGAGGGTTGGTCACGGTACAGTTCTTGCGCCTCAATCGTCAGGGGAACATCCGATCCGCTAGCTCCTTCCCGGCGTCTGGCGTGTAAGATCCGCAGCGGTCTTTGTGGGCGGGTGGTATAGGTGTAAACCGTCGCATTATCGGAAGCCGCACCAGAAGTGGCCGGAACCGTGACTGAGGTAGACCCAGGAACAGTGGATATCGCCATCCAAGCACGAGTTCCGTCGGACAATTCCAGACCTAAGCGATCCGCTGCAACCATCCCAGAGGAAGAATCAAGGTTCAAGGTAGTAGCACCTGCCGCCGCCGCCGCGCTGAGTTGCGTAGAAACGAAGTCCTCCACATTGCACCATTCCGCATCCGTGGCCGCCGATCCCAAGAGATAGCGGGATTGCGATCCATTCAGAAATAGATACACCTCATCCCGGCGCCATAAGTTTCTGCCCTGAGTAGAAATGAACTTGACCAGATTGTTTAATTGCCGCAACCCGGAAGTCATCTGCTCAGCGGGGATATCCTCCCCTTCTTCTGCCGCGCCACACTTGAATAGTGCATCGGTGATGATATCAGTGGCCGACACCGAGAAATTATAAGATCCGCTGGTTGTCATGATCTATTCCATTTATTGAAATCAGCTTCAAAAACACCGCTGGAAGTATGGGTTACGTTGGCCGTATACGTCACGCCGTTATGCACGACCACGCTAGTGGTGATGGTATAGGAGGTATCTGGTAGCCACGGCTGCATGTTGTTGGTCTGTGCCACAAATTCATCCTCCGGCTCGGGTCTGGCCCACGGGGTTCGGATCTTCTCCGGCGTTCCTCGCAGAAAGTCTTGCGGGTGCCTTTGGGTCGGTCTTTGGGTCCGGATCCCATCCCACTGCTTAGAAACAGTCGAGGCCTTGACCTTTAAGCCCGTGAGGTCATCAATGACATTCCAGTCGCCCGGCTTAAAATCACTTCCTCTGGGACTGAAAAATTCAGTCAATTTCACACTTCACCCTTCTTCTTGAAATGCAAAATCATAGTGCCTTTTTCGCCCGCTCCAAGACCGGAAGTCACCAGGTTTACATTGCCATTGTAATTAGCGACTTTGGGGTTAGGTAAACCACCGGAATCTGACCAGTCATGACTGATATCAAAACCTGCGGGAATTTGCAGAAAGGGGATCCGAGTCGGGCCATCCCATTCTAGTGAAGCAGAAAACCCCACCAAGGAGGCCCAGACCTTATCCAGACGGACGTTATCACATTCCAGATAATCCGCCTGGATCAGTTCAAAATCAGTTTCATCACCAGCCCCGTCGCCTTCAATATCTACCTTGATAACGTAGTTGCGCGGGCCGTTGACAATTTCCTGTATACCAATGATATTTGCCATAAGTCACCTTTAGAAAAGGGGGCATTGCTGCCCCCTTACATTGACAGTTAGTCAGTATCAGCCGCAGGAATTACCGCGCCATTCAAAGCCGCTTCCTCAGTGACCCGGTTCTCGAAGAAGTCCATTCCGGTCCCGGCAGTGACGTTGGAGGCCAGGGTAGTGTGTCTCCCAGAGATATGATTAAACGAGCATATCCCGGTAGAGTTGTTACCGAACTCCAGCACCACGGTGGCGGCTTTGGCATTCTTAAAGACGTTGTTATGAACATACAGCGCCAGCGCCGTAGCTCCATCGTAGAGCGCGCCATTGGTCCAGCCGATAGAATCGAATACGAAGCAATTCCGAATCTCGCCTCTGGATAAAGCGCCTTCGATGGCAAAACATCCAACACATTCCACCACGCTGTTATAGACCCGTACCCCGTCCAGCAAGACATCATCGGCAGCGGAAGTCATGGTAATGACATCCACCTTATTTTTGCTGGTCTGGGAACCAATGTGATAGGTGTCGTACACAGTAACACCAGCCGCCGCAATGTTGATATCGGCGGTTTGCGCGTCCGTTTCCGGGGCGGGGAAAATCATGTTCCCAACAGTGACATTAGCCGCAGAAATGGTAATCGCATCAATCGTTCCATTACCGGTAATCGTCGGGCGTAACATCCCACGGCCCAGACCGATGATGCTCACTCCCGAGACAGTGACAGACAAAGCAGCAGTCAAGGTTTCCGCATGACCGGCCTTACATAGCACATAGTCATTGTTGGCTGCGGTACATTTCGCCAACGCCCCGGCGATGGTAGACAGGGGACTGTTGAAAGTCCCCGGATTACCTGCCGCACCAGAGCCGGAATCCACCCAGAATACGTTACCGTCAATCATGTCGAAAAACGGTATGTTCTTAATCAAAGCTCCACCACGAAACCCCGAAGGATAGTTTGCAATTGCCATATTGAATCTCCAGTCGAACCCGTTTGGGTCTATAAAAGAAAAACTCGAAGTGAGACCGAGTTGCGCCGCTACTCTACGGGTTAGAAAGGGGGCATTGCTGCCCCCGATGTTATTAACTTACGGTTACGCCATCAGCCATTGGGGTATAAACCATATAAGCTGTAGCTGTTCCAGTGGTCAGGTCATTGGTAGACATGACAACTTCGATAGTACCGGCGTCAACGATCATCCCGCCAGCAGTGCCAGATAACAAGACTGGCAAGGAAGTACCAGTCGCGTACTTAACTGCTACTACGGTACTGCCACCAGCCACGGCGAACCAATCGCCAGCCACCGCATTCTGTAAGTCAGGGGCAGTCGCCACCTTAGAGATAGGTGTCGCACTACCAACGGTCGGTGTTGAGTTGAAATTAACCAGTGCCGCATTAGCACTACAGGTGGCGGTGATCTTAATCCCCAGAAACCAAATGAAAATAGGCCCGCCAGCAATGGTGTAAGCTGTTCTCGGTGAAACGGCGGAGAGGTCTATGGCAGCAACAGAGAAACCTTTCTGCATGCCGTTGATGGCAAATTCACTCCTTTCCAGGAGAGAGCCGTCACGATCAGCAACAACACTGGAGCTTGAAAAGGCATTGTTGGCGTCATTGACACCAAGAATACCAACCACGGAAACAGCATCATCGACCAGGGTTACGCCGTTCGTACCCAGGGCATCAGCAATGGACTTGTTAGCGCCCATTGAAGTACCCGAACCGATATTGACAGCTTCCTGGATCTGCTCCAGCCGTTCCAGAATCGAGCCATTTTCATTGGCAGCTACGTTACTGGTTGAGGCGGCATTATCAGAATCGTCAACACCGATGAAGTTATAGGTACTATCCGGTACTTGCGGCGTATACAGAGGAGCTTCAGCGCCGGCCACGGTTTCTGAATAAGTGTTACCAGTCAGAATACAGGCATCAGCAACCACGGAGACATCCGGTGTAGCAACATTACAAACCAGTCGGTTTTCGCTGATGACGCCAGAAGATAGGGTCAATAATTCAATACACGGCTCTGTATTCAGATTATCTGATTCACCATTAACCAGCAGATTGTCATGGATCAGGATGTCGTTTGAAGCAGTCGTATCAGAAGCGATACAAGCGGTGGAGTAATCCCCCATGATGATGTTACCGATAATCTTGGTTGCCTCATCAGCCGCCGCCGAGTTGTCCATGTAGATGGCATTGACAGCTCCACCAAGACCCATGTCGAACTCGTTGTCTATAATTGTGGTGCGCTTGTTGTTGGTCGCCAGGATGATTGAGTTGGCGAACTCATCCGTGGCGGTTGCTTCAACGTCGAAGAAACATCTCCGGATCGTGGTGTCATCAACACTGGCTTCAATGTCAATAGCTTTCAAGACATCTGTGACATTGGCATGAAGGTTGAAGTTTTGAACCAGTACGTTATCCGCGCCGATAACCAATTCACCCGCTGCCGCCGTGTAGTCGATACGCGGGCGGTTAGAACCGTTACCCAAGCCGATAATAGAAACACCGGCTACGTCTACATCCACCGCATCAGCGGCAGATGCCGTTGTGGTGTGATTCGGGCGCACATAGATTATGTCCCCGCGATTCGCGGCGCATCTACCTATCGCATAATCCAAGGTGGAAAACGGTTTCAGGAAAGATCCGTCATTAGAATCGGATGCACCGCTTTCACCAACCAGTAGCGTAGCGTTGTTGCCTACCCAAAAAACCTTGCCGCCGAAGCCAGGGCTTACCGGGGCATTGTCAACCAGCAAGCCGTTATGAAAGCCACGGTAATTGCTGTATTTTGCATTGAAACCTGTCATGTAAGTTCTCCAATCGAACCCGTGAGGGTCTGTCAAGAAAGTCTCGAAGTGAGAATCGAGTCCCCGTAACTCTACGGATTAAAACGCCCTACTTGCGTAAGCTTTCGGGCGTTATTGATTGGCTGTTAAGCCCCAGCAGATCCACAAATACATCTCCAATCGATCCAGCCTTTACTGTCTCTGTAAAAGGCTTTTACCTTGAGATTGAAGGTGTCGAACTCGTTGTCCTGGCCAAACTCAAGCGGCCATGCGTCATAGGAAACCAAGCCCTTGCCGGTTTCATTCACGCTAGACAGAACAAAGAACGCATCGGTGTCGGTCAGGTAATGATTGACCATGTAGCCACCGGGCAGCGTGTTGTTCGACTTCAGCGCATTGATCGCATTGCTCGCATTGTCGTTTTGCAGGGTTGAATCCAGGATACGGCTTGCGGTAAACCGCAACTGGCGGGGAATCAGCAAAGTTTGCGGGGTGATCTTCTGTTGCAAACCCCGTGGATCCTTGAACCCGTCGATCTGGATGCAGATATCTTCCAGTGAGGTTTCGCTTAGATCCGCAGCCGCCAGGATGTTGGATTGCGTTGCTCCATACGGACCATTAGGATGTGCTGAATTGCACAATTCCTTGCCGTCAGAACTAGCCCCCATCGTGTAACCGGAATCGAACGCATTGTTCAGCACATTCGCATGATCGACCTCTTTGGTCTCATTCATGGAATCCGCTAGAGCCTGCGGTTTCTCCGACAGGGCATCCAGACTGTATTGGTTGTCCCGATAGGCTTCCAGGGTGATGATCGTGCCCAAGGCGCGAACATCATGCACGAAGTTGTTGATGTATGTCTGTTGGGTGTCATCGTACTGCAATGACGCACCTTGGTCTTTTACCGAGGCCAAACCCAGCAAGGACATGCCGACTGCCTGTTCAAAGGCTCTCTTCGACTGCCTGATCTTGAAGATTTTCTTGTGTTCAGACTCCCACGCATTCAACTTGTCGTTGAACCAGACATCGACAGCAGGAAGAAGGGATTTTTGCCATGAACCAGAAGTTACGACGGCCATGTTAGTTTACTCCCTGAGTAGGTGCGGTGTTCCAATAGGATTCCAAGATCGTCACTAAGCAGGCGATATTGGCAGTATCCGTACCGGCGGCACCGATTGCGTTGTCCGGGCGGTGATCGAAGCCAATCAGACGGCATTGGCCCGAAGTAGCGCCTACCTGATTATCTTCGCCAACGTCCAGAGCCCAGCCTGATTTACCTGTTAAGGTAGAGCCAGAACCAGCGACCAGATCGAATCCATAACCAAGATCGTTAGGATTCGCGCCAGTCGTGTTGGAGGCATTGACCCGGAAAACAACAGTGGGAAGAGCGGGGATGACAGTCAGGATACGGGTAGTGGAAGCTGCACCGTACAGAACGTTCAAAGAATCAGGGTTACGTGGTTCAATACCAGTAATAACCCCATAAATACCTTCTGATTCAGTACCTTCGGAGCCTATCGCTATATTGACTGACGGACGCCCGTAGATATCGCCAGATCCGGCCAAAATAACCGGATCGCCAATATAGAGGGCAGTCGCGTAGCCGGATAAGGCTACACACTTTATGGCAGGGGGTAAACCTCCGCCACCAAGCGAGTACAAAGGAACCAACCCATAATCAACGGCAGCATTTGCCATTTTAATTTCCTCATTAGGTTGATGCCCGATTCTGCTATTGAATTACTACCGGAGGGGGGAGGACTTTTCTGCCTCGTACTGGCCGTCCTTCGGGGCGGTTTTTTGTTTCGTATTTAGTAAGTTGCGCTCTCTCTTTTTGCGCTGATCTGCTTCATACCATTCAATCGGTTTCTCCATTAGAAACGCTTTCGTGTTTGCTGATCTGGCTTGGCCGACGGGCATTGTCGCCACACCGTCTTTGGTCATGACTGGTTCCCAGTCATTATCCATAAAGGCTTGCATCCGCCCACCATCGTCATTCATGACGTAGTAAGTATACCCAGGTCTCCGGTATTTATTGATGAACGCCTCGGTTCGGTTCGTCGCGCCGACTAGGTGGACTTCTCCACGGCGGCGCACTTTCAGGAAACCTTCTGGATCCAGGGAAATCTCATCCCCGTGAACCTTCGGGTTATACTTGCGTCCTTGTCGGTCAGTAGCCAAATCTTTCCAATTCGGCTTTAATACAAAATCCCCCGACGATCCACGCTTGGGATCGCCGTGTTCATTGGTTAGATGAACGATATGGTTGAATGTTAGACCAGGATCTATTTTTTGTCCACTTGATTCAAAGACTTGCTCAGGGGCTTTAACTGCATTTTTCTCCGGCTGAACCAAGATATAGCCTTCCTCATCGAGTTCCAGAGGTCCATGTATGGCTGGGGCATGATGTCTCCCATCCCTATCGACTGCCGTTTTTTTCCAGTTGAGATTCAAGCGAAACTGGCCATCAGCGCGGGTTAGCGGCTGGCCGTCTTTGGTTTGGTGAATATTTGGATTGAAATTCATATTAGCCTCTCTGCCGTTCGATGGTCTTGAGTAACTTTTCTTCCGAGATACCGGTTTTTATAAAATCATCGAAGTGCAGGGCTTCGACCTCGGTGAGATCGTCTCGGGTAAGCCCGGTTTTAACCGACTTACCTTTGCCGCCCTTCTCGCTGGAATTATGCTCCCGGTTAGGATTGCTGGCGTTGAAAAACGTCGGGTATTCCTTTTTGATCCGAGCCTCGACTTTAGGCAGAATCAGAGTTGGATCATCCCTCCCTAGTTTCTGTCGCTCAGCCTGATAAAATCCCAAGGCATCGGCTTGCATGGCCGGATCGGACGCATACCAAGTATTCTTGGTAGTCCATTCGTTGATATACTGGATGTTTGGATCGACAGTTTCTTGAACTGGTTGCGCGGTCTGTTTAGCGAGTTCCTTTACCTTGTCCGTATCCCCGGCTTCAACAGCGGTTTCAATCTGTTTTTCCAGATCGGCTTGTTTGGCGACCCGATCCTTTTTTTCCTGGCTGGTGATGTGTTTAGCGACCACATCGTATAATTTGGAGTTTTCCTTACGCAGTTCCTTTACGTCATCATAGAGACGGTCCCGGAACTCCCGGCCTTTGGCTAGAAATTCCAGCGGGCCTAGTTCGCCCTTGTCCGGACTCCAGCCCTGTTCTTTGGCAGCGGATTCTATTTCCTCTTGGGTAAACACTCTAGATTCGCTTGACATCGTAGCCCTCCTCGTCGTCAAAGGCGATACAGCCATGCACTTCTGAAGATGAAATAATGCGATAACTGATCACATCTTTATCTTTTGCCAGTGGATCGAAATCCAATTCATGGCCCGGATAGCGGCTGGTGATGACCTGCCTGCCTTCGCGCCGCATTAATGCTTGCGTATCCGGTGGTTCGTCATCGAAAGCCGCATCCCCAATATTCAAGATGGTATGCACTTGAAAGCCACCTTTGAGGCGGTTCAGGGTGTCATTAGTCAGGACGATTACCGATTTCTTCGATAGTTCATCCAGTAAATCAAAGTCCGTTTTAACCAGTATGTATCTCCCGGTTGCTCTTAGCTTCATCGTTTGCCTCCTTCAGGCTTTCCCGTTCAACTTCGAACGGATCTAGGGTAATGGCATACTCAATGCCGGATATATGACCTGCGTTTCTAACGTAAGTCAGGTAATCTTCCTCTTTGGTCGCGTAGGTGCCGATGGCCCTGCCATTTAACCTTGCGGCTTCATCTGCCAAGCCCTGCAAGACATATTCAAAAAACCATTGGCCGACTAAAGAATTACGCCAGCCGTCAAAATCATTTATTGATGGGGTTATCATGCTCCAGGACTCCACACGGTCATGCTATTCTCAATATACTTTCCATCTTTAAGATCAGACGGAGAAAACCACTTCTTTGTTAAAGACCATTCGCAATCCTTATATTCGAAATTGATATGAATACTGGCTTGGCAGAAATACACGTAAACAAAAGACTCCTTAAAGTTCTAGCTTGGGACTTCCAGTATCCACCTGCAAAGATTATCCGGGACTCTACTTTTGTAGTAAAGAAAGTTATAAGCATCATTAATAGTGGCTGATGTTAAATCACAGGGTACTTCAAAAACGTATTTATGCTCCGCTACCTTTATCATTTTCATTTGCGCTCTCCGCAGATTGTTTTCTAGTGGCCTCTTGTTGCAGTTTAATCAACTCGCCCTGTTCAACAGTGTTCTCGACATTCAATGCTGCTTTGATGTTGGATAGTTTGGCCTTTTCCAGATCCATCGGGATCTTTATGCCCATCTTTTCTGCATCAAGCATGGCTTTTTGCAACTCCACTTCGGCTTTTTTAGCCTCAGCCTCGGATTTACGGGCTTCATTCCCGGCCAGAAATTCCTTGGTTTTCAGGTCAATCTGCTCCATGATTTGCAAGGGGGTGAGTTGGGGTGCTTTGGGGACCAGCAAGTCCACTTCATCCTGATCGTCGATGATCGCGCTCATATACCTTCGTAAGACTTGCCCGCCGTCCACCCGTGGATCGTCTTTCAATTCCAACATCGCCTGGGCTTCGGCCATTCTTTGTACGCGGGAAGAGAACTCCGGATTCGCGGTAGGCAAGACATCCATTCCCTTGCGCTCAAAGTCGCCGTGGACTAAAGCGGTGTAGAACTGGGCAGGAGGAATCCCTGTAGGAACAGGCATCTGTTGCAGATCGTGAAACTCGATGTAGTCTTTTGGATCTTCGTAGATGAAATTCAGATCGAAAAGGGCAAGCATTTCCTTGGAAAGCGACTGATAATGTCGCTTGTAGACGGAATTGAAGAGTTTCTTGCCCTGTTCAATCAGGGCTAGAACAGAGGCAGCTGGCATGTTGGCACGGGGCTGTTCACCACTCATGACCTCAGTAACAGATGACAATTCCCGCAAGGTCTGCATCAACAGACCGAGCAAGGAGAATAGAGTCTGGGAAGGCTCCTTCACCGGCATCGGGACAATGTTTCTAGCCAGATCGCCTCCGGTTGACTGAACGGACTTCCATTCATTCATCCGGAATTTAAGCTCTCCACCCTTAATCTTGATGCCGGAGTTGATGAAACCGCCACCTTGATTGGCAAGGTGCCCAGCATTTAACAGGTGGTTAATAACCTGATTACAGTTCTCATTCAGCGGGCCTAACAGGATCCCATAGCCGAAACCCCAATACCCGCCTTCCCATGAGGGGATCATTTCATACTTGATATAACGGATCCTTGCCTTGTCGATATTGATCCGAACCACCGAGATCATGCGCTTAACTTCACTTTTAGAAGCTTCATCAAGCTGGCGGTAATCGTATGGATCAAATTCCGCCTTAACACCGTCTTTATCGGCAAAGTCAACCGACTCCAACGTGTAGTTCGGGGCGATCCTGACTACTTGTTTCGTCTTGCGGTGAACGGTAACTACATAGGGTTCAGGATACCCATCGTCATCCAAATCTTCCCGACGGATCTGCTCTAAGAACTCGTTTACCTTATCGCCTTCGGCAAAGGATTTATCCTTCTCGTTGGTAAGGTCAATCCGGGTCCATTCTTTTGATCTGAATTTTTCCTCGGCTTCCCACCAGAACTTGTCAATCTCATCGGTGATTCTTGGAGCATCTTTGATCTTCTCCACGTTATCGTTAATCACGACTCCGGAGCGTCGTAAGACGCATTGAATCTTGCCGTCGGCAAAGAAGAATTTCTTATGCACCGTACCGACAATGTTTTTCGCCAAGATCAGTTTGTCGTGATCTTCGGTCCATTCATCCAGTTCGTGATAAAACTGGAAGTTCATGCGTTTCGAGACTCGTTGACCGCGTTTTACCTTATCCTCGGACTTAGCCCCGAATAACTCTGTCTTAACCAGCTCACTCCCACGAAGAATTTCAGCGTATTCCTCAGCGGATGCTTTCATGGCCGCGTTCAGGACCAGAGGTAGTTTGGTGTTTGCGGCCCCCTGCCAAGGCTGTGTCTTGACTTCCGGCTTCATGTTGATAAGGTCCAGCGCCAGTTTATTGCGCTCGCGCCAGTCCTTCATTGAAGCGAAGTCAACGTCGTAGTCTGTAACGACATCCGAGCCGATCTTGGATAACTGCTCCTTAGTCAGATCCGGCGCAAGGTTATTTTTATCAACCAGGTCAAGGATGTGCATTTTTAAAATACTCAAATTCTTCCATAATTTGTCGTGCCATTGAATGAGTTGGGAATGGTATGTGTGTATATGCTTTACATTCCGGCTTCCAGTGCCATAAACAGAAAGTCAGTCGTAACCAGATGCGACCGTATAATCTACAATCAGTACAGAAATCGCTCCTATAACCAATAGAAAATGTCGGCAGGTTGAATGATAATACTTCTGCTATTTTCTTACCGCTGACATTATGATAAGCACAACTGGCTATATGCGCGGCAGGCAACATTTCACCTTCATGAATAATTGCTCTTTTGAATATTTTCATGTTATTTCCCAGGAATTATCTGCCGCTAAAAGCCGTTGCTTGTGGTGGTTCATAAACTTCAGTTTCCTCGACTTCGGTTTCGCCTAGCGCACCGAGCGCCAAATTTTGCAAAGCATCGTGCGGGTGAGAGTAGGCGTTCTTTTTGGGGATTTCCTTGAAGCGTTCATCCGATCCGGAAACCTGTACTCTCTCAAACTTGTATTTACCCATAAAGCCTCGGCGCAAGGTCTTACAGCGCGGGTGCAGAATAAGTCCTGGGGCACCGTCGATCAGCTTGGTCAGAAACATATTCACCGCGCTGATTCTGGGAGCGATAGAATTATCCCCCGGTGCCGGAATGGTTTGAAACGGCAGGTTCAGCGGTAACACGCTGATCCCCTCGTTGTATTCATCCCCGCCTTCCGAATAAGCATCGTTCAACATTCCGATAGCCGAATGTTTATCCGCATCTCCACGGGTCTTGGCTGGGTCTCCCCACGCGACCTCATTATATTTATAACCGGGGTAATACTTGCCTAAATGGGGTTTCAGGACATCTCTCGCCAGGGAATACATGTCCACATCTACGGAAGTCAGCTCATCTAATATACGCAGTTGACCACGTTTGGAAAACTGCCCGATGACAATCGCTGGAGTCAATCCGGCGTCAAAGCCTAACAATAAATCAAGATTCGGATCGGCCTTAAATTCCTTGCAATGCAGTTCGTCGCTGTATTGCGAGTACACTGGTTTACCGTCCTGGACCATCCCGTATTTACCCTCAGCGTAGACCTTTATCCATTCCCGATCCTTGCCGACACATAATTGTTTGTAGTACCCAGGGCGCAGGTTGTCGATATTCTCCGCTTTTGGTATTCCTTTAACCTGTCCGACATTATCCTCCCAACGTCCGTTGACCAAAACAGCCCCTGGGGGTTGTTTGAAGATAATATAATGTTCTGCCATTTGTGGATCCTGGTGCATATCGACCTCGAAGAGCTTATAGAACCAGTGATCTTCGTCCGGCGGGTTGGAGTCCATAATAATCCCCGGATCCACACACCCCCCATTCATCTCGGCAGGATACCGCCCCACCCGGCCCGTCAGCCCTTCGAATATTTTCTTGTGGGTTTCCCGGACCTCGTTGATCCACGCCTTCGTATATTCCGTGGAGAGCAACTTGTTGACATCTTCCGGGCGATCCAAGGCACGGAATAAAAACTCCGCCTCAACGTCCCCGTATTTCAGGAAAAAAGCATTGGCACTGACTTTGAAATCCCCGAACGCGCCAAACCATTCTAGGAAAGTTCGAATCGTGGTATCTTCCAGCTCCCGGTAGGTTTCCCTGACCACCGCATATCTAGCGCGGCGTTTCCCGTCCCGCTGTTTGTTCTGTAATTGGGCGTTAAAATAGAGATCGAAGGAACAGGCTGTTGACTTGGCCGAGCCGAAGGGCCCGATTAAGGCTTTAACAAAGTGAAAATCGTTATGAAACGCCTCTATAGTCGGCCCGGCGGGGACATAGACCCGTAAATGCTCTTCGCAGCGGGTGCGGGTGATGCCGGGTTCCCCGCAAATGATGCACTTATTCAAACGGGGACATGGCTATTCCTGACTCCAGGGTTACGTTCCACGAGAACTTATAATTCAGCCTTGATTCGTTCCACCAGTGCTTGCAAGTGGGTTTCGCGGGCGTAGACAGCCTCTTTACGGCCTTTCAGGGAATCTTCTTCGCGTTTGACCACGGAGATCCTATTTTTCAGATCGGATTCCCTGGCATCCAGTTCCTCTTGTTTGTCCTTTTGGTAGTCAAAATAAGCCTTCATGGCCACCTCCGCCTCGCGCTTCACTTGCAAAGCGTCAGCTCGTGAGGAATCCAGTTCTGCTTGCACCAAGGCCCGTTCGTTCCTAAGTGCCTCCCGGCCATCGGCTAGCAACTTGTCCCGGTCAATCGCCATCGTATTGCGGATCGTCTCCGCTTTCACCCGCAGGGTTTCTGCTAGATCCCTTTCTTCCTTGGTCTGCTGGAGATATTTCGTGGCCTGTTCAAAGGTGTCGTAAATCCCGTACAGCCCACGATATTCAGCGATCACCTTCTCATACGCGGCGATCTCATCAGGATAGGCGGTGCTGCCGAAAAACTTCGTATAGGCAAGGAAATCATCCCACCCCTCGCGTTCCACCGGGGCTTGTGGTCTGGTCATTGGAATAATCATAGGGACTCCTACGTAGTGCCGTCGTAGACGGATAAACGATAATTACTCAGCCGTTGCTTAGCGATACCGACAAACTTTGTCACCTTGGCAACATAAAACGAGCCTTGCGTTGTCGCTACCGGATTCTCGCCAAAATCAAGCCAGCAATCCGCCGACGTTGGCACAACTTCAATAAACCGGGCATTTTCCGGGAACACCGCGCTCAAAGTAGCGGAAGTATAGGTCACTACTTCCCGTTTCAGTGCCGGTTCTTCGCCCACCATGACGGTGCGACTGTGAACGTCCTCAGCGAGTCGGGCGTAATAGGTTAAAGAGAGCGTGGCCATTATTTCTTTTTCTTCATCCGCTGGTGCATTTTATCCATCTGTTTCTTGGTTGGTTTCTTTTTCATAATTACCTCATCAATCGAGCTGGATTATAAATCATACCACGATACAATAATTCTGGATGAGCCACTACCGGAGGAGAACCGCCAACTACCCTACCGGGGTTCCAGACGATCCACATACCGATACCCGGGAAGGTCTGTTGGGGGCGAGTAACGGCGAAGTCAAGATAACGGATCATGGCTTCATGGCTCTTTGCTTGGCCCTCTTCCTTCTCATAAATTCCCGCTGGTAAGTGGTACGGTCGAACTTTGGTTTATCGGAGATAACACCAGACCCGGCATCAGGGGTAAACGATTTAGGATCCCCGGCCCGGCTGAAAACGGCTTTCTTAACTTTCTTGGTTGGCTTAACTACCAACTTAACTTCCGTGGCCTCTTTAATATCAAGTAAGACGCACGGTTCATTACTCCAATGGCGGGTACCACACTGGTAACATTTTTTAGCTTCCATGCTGTTAGTCTAACAGTTAGTCTAACTAAGTCAAGAAAACGTGTGAGAGGTAGCTTCCGGTACTTCATCCCCTGCGCTGACGGGCCTTATGGGTTCGCCCCGCGTGCCGGACCTGGCAGGCATGGGAATCATTTAATCCCCCCCTACCACATGCCTAGTGCGCATAATACCCA
>ERZ1292632.1015-Hain-H43-01um-R2-1015-length-29495-cov-17_pt1 | contig 25367 bp, 43 predicted proteins | sample MGYA00564407_ERZ1292632 | MGnify/ENA primary metagenome ERZ1292632 (study PRJEB36523, sample SAMEA6512637) | groundwater metagenome | collected 2019-01-08 | study: AquaDiva: Metagenomics assemblies of 32 groundwater samples | reverse complement strand
CAAACCAGGCAGATCGTGATTTGTCGGATCGTGCGAACAGTCCAGGCAGCGGACACCCTACTGGTCGCTGGCCGTCGATGATGATCTGTTCCGACGAAGACATCGAGGGTCCGGCTACTGGCATCGCCGTCTATGGTGATGGCCTCAGTTCAGGCAACGGCAACCGAGTCCTGAGCCGAGGTGGCATCGGATATGGCTCCACTGCCGAGGGACATGACGCCGAGATCAGTGGTGACGGCGACTCCGGGCTCAGCGGTGTTCTGGGACCATACACCAAACACTTCCGAATCGGAGACTGCGTCGGCGTCTCGGTTCCCGAGGAGCTACTGGGTCGCATCCTTCCCACGGTTGTGATCTGCCCCAAGGCCGGTGTCGGGGAACGCGAAATGGGGTGCATCGATCTGCCGGCGAGGTACGTCGACGAGTCTCGTGAGGAAGGCGCCGCGGGTCGTGAGTCTCCAAGGGCAGGGGCAGGTCGCAAGATGCGACGCCGCAACATCCATCCCGCGGTGAAGCCCATCGCCTTGCTGCGTCATCTCGTCAGGCTGATTACGCCTTGTGGTGGTCTGGTCTTGGATCCGTTTACTGGTTCTGGGTCCACCGGTGTCGCGTGCTGCTGGGAGGACGCCAGGTTCCTTGGCATCGAGATGAATGACACCGACGAGGAGCCATATGTCAGGATCTCAAGGGCCAGGATCCAGTACGCTATCGATGTCTACAAGGTTCCCGAGATCACGTATCGGATGCCGAAACCGAAGCCTGACGAGAAGCAGACCAAGATGTTTTGAGATGAGGAGAAGTCCGTGCCGAAGAAGACAGACTCCAAGTCGAAGCCGAAGAAGACAGTGGCGGAGAAACCAGGAACGGTTGTGCTCTCCGCGGATCGGCTTCGCATCGCGATTCAAGCCGTGATGTTGGCGGCCAGCAAGGATGAGACGAGGCCACATCTCCGAGCGGTGTGTCTCGATGTCGGTGCCAACAATGTCAGGCTTGCCGCCACCAATGGTCACTGGCTTGCGGAGTGGACCGAAGATGTTGCCACCACTGATGTCGTAGGGGCACCGTTCCGTCTTCTCATCGGGCTCGACGGGTGCAAGAGCCTTGTCACCGATCTCGTCGAGTTGCGACGTCGGACATGGTCCATTACCGATGCGTCATGGACACGCGAGGTGCCGAAGAACACCGTCGAGATCGAGGCCCCGAAGAAGAAGGCCAGCTACATTGGCAAAGTCGAGGCCGTGGTCGAGCTGTGTGCCGATGGCACCTATCGACACGGCCTGGTCAGGGGAAAGTCGTTGGAGCTGGTGGACGCCGTGTTTCCGAACGTCACCGCGGTTTTTCGCGACTGGAAAAAGGCTAGCGTCGGTCCGGTCTCGTTCTCGGCGTCCCACGACTATTTCGCCGACATCTCCAGGTTGTTCCGGGCCTTCAGCGGCTACAACTCTGGATTCGAGATCTGCTTCGGGCAAGGACCGCAGCCAGACAAGGGGTACATGCACCCGATCATGCTTCGCGGCTACTCATCGCACCCCGCACAGCTTAGGGTCTGCCTGATGCCGATGCGTCCACCTGGCAATCTCTAGCCGGAATGGCAGCGAACACAAACCGGATGCTTTTCGTCCACAGGGACGAACTCGAAACCGTTGTGGCAGGCAGCGGTGGCGCCTGTGTCCTGTGTGGTGTTCCCGCGGCATGGCGTGGGGTTGTTGCCGAGGGCGAGGCGAAGCAGCCGGTTTGCGCGAGATGTTTTCTCTACGTCTCGCCGTGGGGCCTGAGAAACAAGGACACCATCGCTAGCCGTGTCGCGTACGCAACCCGGCTGGCCGCGGAGACCAATACCCGGAGGTCATCTGGGTCGCTGGCTCATGTCCCAGACATCGATGACTCAGGTATGTTGGTCGCCATCGATGCGGAGCGGTTGCTGCTAGGCATCATGTGGACGGCGCTTCGCCTCGGGTCCAGGGGGTAGGGATGGGGATCGGCGGCTGGGTAGACAGGCCACGGATCGGAGACACGGTTACGCTACGGAACCGGAAGTCTGGCGAGGTAGTTATGGTTCTCGGGCCCCGAGAGGTCTTGTTCGGGTTGGACATCCATCAGTCCGGTGTCGCCATGGGCGACTGGCAGTCGCAGTACGGGCCCAGGTTTCGCGAGATCTATTTCAAGGCCTGTGTCGCCATCGGAGACAACCAAGTCTGGGTGGAGACCAAAGAGATTGCCTCGATTGACAATTCAAGGTCAGTAGCTATCGTTGGCAACAATGAGTCGTGACGCCATCATCAGGGATGCGGAGAAGCGAGCCAGGGCGAAAACGGATCTGGCGAGAAAGCGTGTCCGCAAGACCAACGAGATCGGTGTCTTCAAGGGTGCATGGTTCAGGAAGCTACGAGCCAGGTATGGTCTCGATTTCGAGCCTGGCTGGACTGAGGCCGATAACGCCTTGGCCAGGAAACTGGTGAAACAGGTAGGCATCGAGACCGCGGAGCGCATGGTAGCCGTCTTCGAGCTTGGGTCGAAGCCACCTGGGTTCAAGCTGTTCTGGGTGATGAGAGACACAACTCAGGCCGTGGCACTGGGAAACGTTGTTACCACCTCGGCCCAGGACAAGATCCAGGAACGCGAATGGGATCCGAAGAAGACCGGTGGCTCCGGGATCAAGATCATTGGTGCCTAGGTGTTGTTGCCAGGTTTCAGAAGGCAGCTCACCGAATCCGATCTCTATAGGATGAGGCTGCCGCGTCGATTCTGGGAGGCCGGGTTCCAATCGATTCAGGCCCTGGCAGGCAACGAGTCTGCCAGGGTTCTCGTCTCCAGGTATCTAGCCAACCTGGACACCATGGTTTCTAAGGGAAACGGAATCATGTTTCTGGGTAGCGATGGTGTCGGAAAGACCTGTGCTGCGGCTGTCTTGGCCAAGGAGACGAGGCGTAGGGGTGGCACTGTGTTGTTCGTCTCTGCCAGGGACATCACTGACGGCGTCATTCAGAAGGCGCAATTCGACGACGACCAGGATCTGTGGCAGCGAGCCTGTGGCGTCGACATGTTGGTGCTCGACGAGCTGGGACGTGAGCATAGTGGCGAATGGCATTCGCGGCAGATCGAGGCCTTGATGCGAAGCAGGGCTGCGGAGCAGAGATCGACTATCGCTACCACCAACGTGAGGCCGGAGAAGCTGGAGTCGGTGTTTCCCTCGGCGATGTTGTCATCGATCAAGGAGTGCATGGTGTTTGTGGTGCTCTCCGGAGACGACATGCGTCTCGGTAGCTCCGAGGCCCTCATCGCCTCGGTGACGAAAGGATAGCGTGGATCTCGACGCCACGATTGTCTCGATCACGATCCAGGACACGAAGTCATGGGCACGCGCCATTGAACTCGGGATCATTTCTTCTGATCTGACTGGTCCTGCCGTGGCTGCATGGGATTTCATGCGTGACCACCTCAAGGATCACGGCGCCATGCCGGCGGCGTCCCTGGTTGTGGAGCAATCGGGTTGTCCCGTCAGGCCGGTAGAGGCTGGCATCGAGCTGTCCTACGTCGTCGAGAAGATCCGCGAGAGGGCACTGTTCTACACGCTTCGCGAGGGCTTGGGTCGAGCGGCGAAGACACTGGAGGATGGCACCCCTGCCGATGCTGCTGGCGAGGTTGTAGACCTCGCCGAAGAGGTCAAGGCACGTAGGGTCCTGGATCTCAGGGTCCACTCTTTGGCAGAAACGGCACCCGAAGTCCTGGAGATGTATGAACGGACGAAGCGGGGCGAGATCGGGATCCCGTATCCGTGGCCGACGATGACGGCAATGACGCAGGGGCTCTGGCCCGGGACGTTGACCTTCTTCGTCGCTCGTCCCTCGGTTGGAAAGAGCTGGACCGTGGTCCACATCGCCCTCAACGCCTGGCAAAAGGGGCATCGGGTTCTATTGGTGTCGCCAGAGATGAATCGGGTCGAGATCTCGGAGCGGTTGGTCGCCAGGGTCGGGTTCCTGAACTACAGCAACATGGTCTCGGGTCAGCTTGGCGACTACGCCGAGGAGCGGCTGCGGGCTTCAGTCATTGATCTCCAAGAGCATGCCCAGGAGCTATTCATCCTCGACGACGAGGAGCGGCTGAGCCCGGAGTACATCGAGCAAGCCACCGACATGGTGAAACCTGACCTGGTCTGCGTCGATTCCATCTACATGATGCGAGCCGCGGAGCAGATGGCCAAGAAGAAGGGCAAGACTGGTCGCAGCAGTGGTGGTGGCCAGGACACGAGATACGACCGGATCCTGCTTGTCATTGACTGGCTTCGTAGCTTCGCGAAGCGGAAGAATGTCCCCGTCGTTGCCATCTCGCAGCTCAACAAGGAAGGCGTCTCGTCTCAGAAGAAGAGTCGTGGTATCCGAGAGGGCTCCACAATGGGTCTCGAAAACACCCTGGCGATGTCTGACACCCTGCTCTGGGACGTCCAGAATCTCTTCGCCATGCACCAAGACGACGACATGAGAGCGGACAAGCAGATGCTCTACATCCCGCTCAAGACCAGGCGACGGGCCTTTTCCAAATTCATCAGGACGCGATGGGACATGGACTCCATGAATTTCGACGAGATCGAGGTCAAGGAGCATGCCTATGCCGATACAGAGGAGCCGGTGTTCTAGATGCCAGCAATCGATTTGTGGCTACTCTCTGGACTGGTAGGGGTCACTCTCGTGATCTCTGTCGGCAAGGTATTCGACCCGCTTCGGCTCTGGCTACTCGGGTTCGAGAAGCGGATCAACCCGCTACGGATCTTCGGCGACCTGCTCTCGTGCTCGATGTGCGTCGGCTGGTGGGTGGGCTTTCTCTGGGTGCTGCTTCACCGTGGTGGCCTTGACGCCGCCATTCTATCCGGCGGCTTGGTGAGCATCACGGCCTACGTGACCGACGAGACATTGGCCTTTGTCGATGTCGCGATGCGCAGGTTTGTGGGTCCTGTCACGATGCCACCGAAGCCGGTGGCGAGGCCCAGGATCAAGTCACCGGGTCCACTGACCGAAGAAGAAGACGAGGCGGAGCAGCCATGAAGTTGTCGAGAACGGATCTCATGATGAAGACGATGCGCTGGCTGCTTTTCACCGAGCTGGCCAGAATTCGACAGGCTCCGTTTGGGAAGGTGAGGACTGCCATCGAGGATGGTGAAAAACTGCTTGCCATGCTCGACGAGACCATCGCCAGCGATGAGTCAGAGTCGAGGCGAGAGCTGCCCAGCGGCGCCGTCGAGGCACCATGACGGAGTCAGCTATCAGAGCGGTGAGCTGGTTCATCATGGTGGCCGACTTCGGGCAGCCGAATCGAACCGAGGGTGGCCTCTACATCTCGAATCCGTACTTCGGTTCCGAGTGGCGGTACGGTGAGGTGATCTCGGTGGGGCCGGGTCGACTCATCGAGGGTGGTAGACGCGAGGCGATGCCAGACCTCAAGGTTGGCGACTATATCCTGTTCTCGCGCAAACACGGTACCAGGACTGGGTACAGGCATGTCTGCGCCAAGTATCCCGGCGGTCGTCTCATCAGGGTGCTTGACCCGATGAAGACGGTTGCCGTTGTCACCGACTTCGAGCCGTGGTGGAGCGTCGAGGAGACGCAGCTCAACATCGCCGGTGAGCTGACGGGGTGATCTCCGATGACTCCGGATAGCGCGGCTTCGATCCTTCGCGGTCTCGGGGTTCCTAACATCAGGATCTCCAGGAACGGCAAGGTTCAATGCTCCTGCCCGGTGGCGTTGTGGACCCATAGCAGGGGCACTGATTCGAGACCCAGTGGCGTCGTTCTCTTCGGCGACGGTGGCCAGGCGAGGTACGTCTGTGCCGCCTGCCACTGGTCGGCGTCGCTACGCAATCTGGTCCTGACTCTGATGTCGAGGACCGGCACCAATCTCTTTGACTTGGTCGATGCCATCGATGCCCAGACCGAATGGAGTGGGAAGCCGACGAAGCTGTCGGAGCGATTGGCGCTGGTCCAGAGCCCGGACAGGGTGGCGGCATCCCGGATCGGGTCGGTGGCGATGCGCATGACCACCGATGACGGCAAGCCGTGGTTCGACTACAAGTGCATCCACAAGGCGTCTCTGGTCGAAGAGATCGAGGCCAAGCGCTACGAGCCCTATCGACACCGCGTCCCCAGGTATGCGCTCGACAGGCATCTCACCGTGGAGACCTGCAAGGAGTGGGATCTCGGCTACGACCAGGACTGGCATCGGTTGCTGTTCCCGGTACGTGACAGACAGCAGCGGCTGGTCGGGATCAGTGGTCGTCTGATCGACAACATCTGTCCGAAGTGCCGTGTCGCCTATGCTGGGGCACCAGGAGACAGACCGCAGTGCCCGAGTTGCGAGAAGTTTCAGCCGCCGAAGTATCTGCACAGCAATGGCTTCGACAGAAACCTCTTCGTCTTCGGCGAGCATCGGGTCGGTGACGGCCGCGGCAAGGTCTACGTCGTCGAGGGTCACCTCGATTGTCTCTGGCTCTGGCAACAAGGCTACCGGCCCGTGGTGGCGCTATTCGGTAGCTACCCGGGCCCGGCTCAGATCGAGAAGATCATCGCCTACTGGGACAGCGTCGTCGCCGTTGGCGACGGTGACATCGCGGGACGCGACATGGCCGGCAGGGTCAAGGCGATGGTCGCGGACAGGATCCCGGTGGTCGCCAAGATCTGTCCCAGTGGCAGAGATCCTGGCGGTGGCGAGTCGGTGCCGCCGCTGAGTGCCGAGGAGCTGGCCGAGTTTCTGGGCCCGCCTCCCCTGGCCACAAACCAGTTGACAAATTGCGTCACGGACCCATAATGGTTGTCCATATCCACAGAAGTGGATCAAAGAGTTCTTCAAAAGAACACGAGGTGTGAGATGGCTGCAAACAGTGGTGGTGGATGGTTCGATACCAAGTTCGACGCCATGGATACCGCCTGGGACAAGGTGCCCAAGACCGGAGCAATCGGCGGCAACCGGTTCTTTCTCAAGGCCAACGAGAAGCGCCGCATCATGCTGCTCGACGACGAGCCCGGGGCCATGTTCTGGGAGCACATGCCCAAGATCAATGGCAAGTGGGGGACCACCGAGGTCTGTCTCCACCGGAACGCCATCGGTCCGGAATGTCCGCTCTGTCCGGCATCTGCCGCCGAAGCCAAGGCCGATCCGCGCAAGGGCTACGCCTACTACGTCGGTCTCTTCACCATCGTCGACATGACGGCGTGGATCGATGGCAAGGGGAAGTCCCACAACTACTTCCGCAAGGTGCTGGCGGCTCGGATGGGCTCCAAGGAGAAGCCGGGCTTCCTGGCCAAGCTCCGCAGGATGTCGGCGGCCCACAAGGAAGCCGGTCACGCCGCTGGCCTCGCCGGCTGCATCTACGACGCCTTCCGATCCGGAGCCAAGACGGAGCGAGTCGGTGACGACTGGACCTTCGTGGAGCGGATCCCCGTCGACCAGATCGCGGCCTATGCCAAGAAGTGTGGCGCCGACGTCGAGAAGTACCCCTGGGTGCCGATCGACTTCAAGGCCTCGCTGCCGGCTCCGAAGACTGTCGCCGAGCTGCGTGCCATCGTGGCATCGCCGCTGGAGACCTCGCATGGCGACGCCGATGACGAGGGTTCGGAGTCCGACGACATCCCGTTCTGAGACATGGATGTCGTTGTCTCGAACATGGCCTGGTTCCAGAAATCGCAACTGGGACCAGGCCGTGTGGCCACGCTCAAGGATCTGCTCGTCGTAGTACCCAAGGTGTTTTCCGGGTACACCGAGGACGATACCCCGACGGCACCGACGCGTGTCGTCTGCTACCGAGAGACGCCGGAGTTGTTCGGGGTGCCCAGGGCATACTTCCGAGACAATGCCAAGGAGTCGCACCTGGTCACGTACCAGACCTCTCCTGGTCGTCCGGTGTCGTTGCAGTCCTCGGTACGGATGACGGGGCGCTACATCGAGCAGGCGACTGCCGTCGATACTCTCGTCTCGACACTACAGAGTCGAGACCAGTGCATGCTCAAGGCGAGGCCTGGGTGGGGTAAGACCAATGTTGCCCTGGAGGTCTACAGGCGTCTCGGTGTCACTGGCGTCGTGTTGGTCCACAAAGAGTTCCTGATGAAGCAGTGGATTCGGCGTGCCGCCAAGGTGCTGCCTGGAATCAAGATTGGCATCGTCAGAGAGAAGAAGTGCCAGTTCGAGGGCTACGACCTGGTTGTCGCCATGATGGAGTCGTTGGCTCTGGAGGATGGTCACCGCTACCCGAAGGAGTTCTATCGCTGGCCCGGGTTCGTCATTGTCGACGAGGCTCATCGTGCCGCGGCACCTTCCTTCTCCAAGGCGGCGCCACTCTTCGATGCCCGATATCGTCTTGCCGTTACCGCGACTCCTCGCCGTCTCGATGGCGCCGAGGATGTCTTCCGCTGGCATCTCGGCCAGATCGCCTACGACGCCAAGACGGAGATGCCGAAGCCGACTGTCTGGGTCGTCAAGGCTCCGCTTCTCGGGATGTCGGCCGAGGTCGTCGAGGCGACCGGCAAGGCCATCGTCACCACGGCGCTGTCGAAGCTGTCGTTGCGGAACCGCAGGATCGTCAGGGTGCTGCTGAAGCTGGTCCAGGGGCCGTCGGAGAGAAAGGTCATGGTCATTGGCCACAGGTTGGAGCAGCTCCGTGATCTCAAGGAGAGCTTCGAGACCTGTTGTCGCACCGCGGGGCTAGGCGTCACCACCGGTGTCTACACCGGGGAGTGGTGGACCGGGCGCTTCAAGAAAAAGACCCTTGCCTCTGGAGTCGAGGTCGAGGTCGAGGTCAGAGCCAAGCTCAAGGAAGCCGACCTCGAAGCCGCGGAGAGTGCCAGGGTCCTGTTCTCAACGTATCAGATGGTGGCCGAGGGTCTCGATATCCCGGCCCTCGACACTATCATTTTTGCTACGCCGAGTGGCGACGTCGAGCAGTCGGTGGGCAGGACGCAGCGGTTCTGTGTCGCTACCGAAGAGGACGGGGCGCCGGAGAAGTGCGCAAGGCTGTGCCCTTGGAGAGCGGGGAAATGCCTGGAGAAGCCGATGCCGCTGGTTGTTGACCTCGTCGATAGAGGGGTCAGGATGTCGGAGGTGCGCGAAGGATACCGGCGCGATTTCTATCGCAGCATCGGTGCCAAGGTCATCGATCCACCGAAGCATTGACTCTCCTGCCCGATGGGTTATCTTGACGACTGAGCCATACATGGGCAGCAATACCGGATACTTTCAAGGCTACTGGGCCGTCAAGGGCAACGAGATCCTAGCGGAGCGTCGTCGTCGATACGAGACCGACCCGGCCTACAAGGCGAAGGTCTTGGCTGCGAGTCGTGACTATCGCGAGCGGAAACGCAAGGGCAGGGTCAAGGTACCGAGGTTCATGCGACCCAGCGTCGTCGTAGTGAGAGGAGTCGAGACCTCGGCTTTCAGCATCGGTGCCTTTGCGAAGTTCATCGGGCGAAGTATCCAGGCACTGAACCAGTGGCAGGATCACGGCATCTTGCCCGAGACCCCATTCAGGGACAGACGTGGATTCAGGTTGTATACCGCATCCCAGATGGATGCTGTTGCCACCGTGATCGGTGACCGGAAGCGGCTCTACCCGGTGAATCCGGAGTGGCCATTACAGATCAGAGCGGCGTGGACTGCGGCTGGCATCCCAGTGGACGGGGATCCAGATCTCACCGTGGCACGCGCCTCGTAACGGAGGACAGATGTCGGAGAGTTCCGCTGGTCCGGTGATCCGGACCTCGTCGGGGCGCTTCGTACGCGACAAGACCGATGTCACCACCAGGGACACGGCAGCGGTGGAGTTGTCTCCGCTGTCCGAGGGTCCCGAGGTGAGGCTTCGGATCGCGTACGGGCTGACCCTGAACATGTCTAACTTCGAGTTCGCGAGGTGCGACGTCGAGATCACGGTGCCATGCCATCCCGACGACGTCGACTTGGCCTACGAGCACTCCAAGTTGTGGCTGGAGTCCAAGTTGGCTGCCGAGGTGAGACAGATCAGGGAACACAGACCCAAGGCCGGGGCCGAGCTTCCGGAGCGATTCACGGAGGAAAAGGTGTCCGGTGGCTAACAAGATGTTGGATAGCTTTGTCCGCGGCGTCAAGAAGTCGCATGGCGACCGCATGATCGGGTCTGCCGAGACTCAGGCGTTGCCAGACATCAGGATCACCACAGGAAGTTTTGATCTTGACGTCGGTCTTGGTGGCGGCTTGGGCATCGGAAAGATCGTCGAGCTGTACGGCGACAAGTCCAGCGGCAAGACGACCACAGCGCTTCGGATCATTTCGGTGGCTCAGGGGCTGTGCCGCAACTGTTACCGGGTCGCCAGCTTTCTCGAAGCCGTGCCTCCCGAGGAAGCCGAAGACGAGAGGTGGTCGGCGACCGGACACTGCGACTGCTACTCCGTGGGTCGCTGGAAGCCTGACGAAGTGGTCCGCGAGGACAAGGAACCGGCGAAGAAGTACAAGGAGCGTGTCGAGGCCAGACACCTGGCCCTAACCGAGAACTCCTATGGCGAGTTCGTCGCCGCGTTTCTCGACCAAGAAGGCGCCTTTGATAAGAAGTGGGCGACCAAGGTCGGTGTCGATATCCGACGCCTGCTCCTGGTGCAATCGGAGACCGCCGAAGAAGCCATCGACATCACCGATGGGCTGATCAGAACCAACGAGGTCGATCTCCTCGTCATCGATTCCATTGCCCAGTTCCTGCCGACGAAGGAGATCGAGGCCAGTGCCATGGACTGGCAGCAAGGCCTCCAGGCACGCCTGGTCAACAAGGCGGTCAGGAAGTGGGTAGGAGCCCGCACCGCGTATCGTCGGGCCACAGGAAGATGGCAGACACAGATCTGGATCAACCAGACTCGCAAGGCCATCGGTCAAGCCTATGGTGACCCCACGGTGCTGCCGAGCGGCGAGGGGCAGAAGTTTGCTGCCGACGCCATGGTCAAGATGTGGTCCTCGGAAGCCAAGGTCGAGGACAGGATGCTGAACAACGAGAAGAAGGAGACCTATTCGATCCCGCAGAAGATCCGGATCAACTTCAAGATTGCCAAGAACAAGACGGCGCCACCGCTGAGCGAGGGCTCCTACTGGCAGGCCTGGATCGATCTCGAAGAAGGCAAGGCCGGAGCTGTGCTCGACTTCGATCTGATCTGGAAGCACACGCTACACTTTGTGGTGACCAAGACCAAGGACACCTACAAGATCGGTGACGAGGAGTACACCTCGCAGGACAGCATCAAGAAGAAGATGCGTGAAGACCCTGGTTTCTACCGAGCAATGAGGGATGCTTGTTTCAGGGCCCGGCTCTCCGATCTCTCCGTTGTCCCAGATGCGCCATGAGAAAGCCGGTGCCATTTGGATTGGTCCAGGCGGGTCTCATGGATCCGTATGTCGCCCAACCAAACAAGGGTGGCACCCGTCGAGCCAAGACCCACGAGCGCGGTGTTGCCGCTAGTCTCGGTGGCAGAAGACAGCCAGGGTCAGGGTCGAGCCAGCGAGCCAAGGGAGATGTCAAGGTCACCGGACCCGATGACACCAGGCTTCTGGTCGAGTGCAAGACCACGATGCATGGCAGTCTCACGGTCCAGGCCGAGTGGTTGGTCAAGATCTCTGCCGAGGCTATGGCACAGGGGTGCTATCCGGCACTGGCGATCGAGATCGACGCGACCAAGATGGCTGACGTCGCCTCCAGAATGGGGAAGTCGATTCCGGAGAACCGTTGGGTGGCATTGCCGGAGTCGGTTCTCAGCGGCATCATGGAGCGTCTCAATGCAGACCGCTGAGGTAGTCGTCAAGGTGGCGGAGGAGCTGATCGATGCCTCGGTGTCATGCACCAGTGAAGTCATCGATGCCGCGATCTATCGAGCCTGCGAGAGGCTGAAGACGAACAATGTCCCGACACCACTGGCGACCCTCGGCGACTACATGTTTGGGTTCGTGACGAATTACGTCGTCGACCACTCCAGTCAACGAACGATGTTCGGTGCCGCTTCGGGCCGCTGGTCTGTTCAGGACGTCAATGCCGTCGGTGTCCGAGTCGTCGAAACCGCTGGAATCGCCAACGAGTATGCCAGGCTTCGTCAGGTCGAGAAGGCGATCCTAGCCATGGAGCTGGGGCCACTGACGCTGTACGACATGGATCATGGCATCGGATCGCTGGGTGCCAGACTACTTCACTTCAGAGATGTCCTAAAGGCCAGGGGCATGGTTGCCGCGGGGGCCAAGTAGCCATGGGCCTTGGCAACGTCTTCGCCGATCTTGCCATGGACAGGGCCAGGGCAAAGATCAACGGCGTCATGCCGAAGATTTTCGACTTCCTGAATCACGACTCCCCTGGTCGGAGCATCGGTCCCGACGACTGGATCCCGATTAGTTTCTTGCCGAAGATGTGTCCGCGGGCGCTGGTGATCGCCCATGTGCTTGGCATCAAGGTGATTGACGTCGCGAATCCAGATCTCAAGCTGGCCGGGGATCTTGGATCCGCGATGCATGCCGTGATTCAAGAAGCCTGGGGAGGACCCAGTGGGCTGATCTGGGGTGGCTGGAGATGTACGAAGTGCGCCAGTCTCCATGGCTGCGACCACAACACCGGGTTGGTCACGGTGAAGTCATCGATACCGATGCCGACGCGATGTCAGTGTGGTGGCGACCCTACGGAGAGGCGACGACCATTCACCTTTGTTGAGCCAGGCGTGGTGTCAGAGAGGCTCAAGGTTCGTGGCAAGATCGATGGTCTGCTCAAGCTGCCAAGCTGCGAGGGCGAGGTCTTTGACATCAAGACTACCGGTGCGCTGGATCGACCATGGCGAGATCCGGTGACCAAGGCATTTGTCACGCTCATGGACAAGCCAAAGGATGACCACGTCGTCCAGGTGCAATGGTACATGTGGCTGTCCGGAATCAGGAACGGACGTCTTCTGTATCTAGACCGTGGTGCCAAGAAGTTCGAGACTGCCTTCGTGGAACACGAGGTCGGTCCCAATGATGTCGCCATGGAGAACAGGGAGCAGCAGATCCGTGACCTCCGAGAAGCCCTTGGGACCAGAGTCCCGCCGAGTTGCCCGACTAGCGGACGTGGTCAGTACGGTGACTGCGCATGTGTCGAAGTGGAGGGCTACTGGCCCCGTGATGGGTCTGTCCCTGGGACCGGCGTCACTGGCGATGGCGGTGCTGTCTTTTGACGGTCTCCAGGTCGTTTCCGGGCTCAGGAGGTATCCCGAGGGCAGTAGCAGCAAGGCGGCGTGGCTGGAGAAGCTGCTCTGGGCTGCCAACGAAGCCATCGGCGTCGCCCGAATGTATCGCGTGCTTCATGGCGCCATTGCTGTTCCGGATGCCCGAGGAGTCGATGTCTGGCGTCACGGCGAGCTGTCCGGAGCGGTGAAGACCCAGCTCTGGCTTGGTCGCCAGGTGATCAGTGCCGATGTCGTTGCTTCCGAGGCCAGGTCTCGGATCATGGGCGAGGCGGTATCCGGTGCTCTTGGCGCTGAGGTGCTTCGTGCCGCGGGGCTGAGATGCAGTAGCGCCGAGGAGTGTGATGCCTATGTCGTGGCCAGAGTGAGATTTGATGCCATGGTGCGACAACGATCTTCACTGGACAGGGTACTCAAAGAGGAAATCGGGACATGACAGATGCCATGGACGAGGCCGAAGACGCTGCCACTCGCAATCGATTGGTGGCACTGAGCGGCGGTGCCTTGGCGGCGACATCGATCACGACATCCGCCGAAGCCGCGGCGGAGACGAGGTCGAGGCTCAAAGAGCTGCGCCAACGAATGGACATGGCGTACTTCGAGACCGGGTTCTTGTTGCTCAGGGTCACCGATCAGTTGCTGTTCAAGCGATGGGGATACGACACCTTCAAGGCCTACGTCGAAACCGAGCTTGGGTTCAAGGAGATGAAGGCGAGATACTTGGTCCAGATCTGGAGGGTGTTCGGCGAACAGATCAGGGACCAGTACGTCACAGCTCGGATCCTGGAGATGGGCTGGGGTAAGGCCAAGGAGCTGGCCCGGGTGTGCGGACCCGAGAACGCGAGATGGTGGGTCGACCACGTCGCCGGGATGAACATCGAAGCCGTGGAGCAATCGGTCAGGGCCGCGATTCGAGACAAGAATGTCGAGGTCGAGCGTCTCGCTGCCGCGTCACTGACACCGGATGGTGTCGCTCCCAGAAACGATCTCATCCTTGCCCGCGCCCGAGAGGAGCTGGCAGCCATCGAGATGACGCAGAGCGGTGGAGTCTACGAGCCCGTGGCGTTGCCCCAGGTACCAGATCTCAGTGTCCCAGATCCAGTCAGTGACGAGTCCTGGATCGAGGTCAGGATCCGGATGACCCATGAGCACAAGCTCAACCTCTTCTCCGCGGTGGCGCTGGCCAAAGATATCGCGTCGACATCCAACACCTCCGTGGCCTTGGATCTCATCGCGACGGCGTTTCGGTCCATGGAGGGAGGGTCGAGGAGCATCGTCGATGTCTTGGCTCTCATGGAGCGTGCCTGGGGGCTCAAGATCATTGCCTTTAGGCCAAAGCAACAGGACGTCGTCTATGGCCACGACTATTTTGCCGAGTTGGCTAAGGCCGGGGAGGAACCATGAGGGTGTCGAGGAAAGTGGCGTTGGACGAGCTGAAATCCGTGAAGCGGATCGTGAAGGAGTGGGAGGAGACGCTGGCAGAGTTCGATGACGACGATGACAACGAGGTGGGGACCTACAACATCGAGATCGAGATGATGCGAGCCGAGCTTGTTCTTGCCGCCGCCAAGCTGGAGGCACTGGCGAGTTCTTGACAGTCACCTGGTAGTGGATATGATTGGTGACATGAGACTCAAGGACAAAGCACCAAGTCGCAGTGTTACCGAGGTGGGCCCCGGAGACTACATCAAGGCTCCCGGCGGCTCCTGGCTGAAGATCGCGGCCAATACCGCCCATGGCTCCGAGCGGACACCACGTGACTGGACCGTGACCACGGAGGGCGGTGGCAGGTACGGGATGTTCAACATCAACCGCTACGCCAAGGCAGGGGACTTGGAGAAGTAGGTGTCTCCCCGTCTCAGGTCTCCAGTGCCAAGGTCCCCGGCGCTTCAGCTCGTCATGCTGGTATGGAAAGAGACGAGGATGAGGTCGTGGCTCGGGCTCAACACCACGATGTCCGATGCGCTGTGTCTTGCGATCTCGGCGAGTCTTAGGTTCGACACCGACGACATCTCGACGATCCATGCCAAGACCAGGGGTGGATACTGGTTCGGTGTCGGCTCGGAGCGCTTCTACAGACTTGCCGTGACTTCGGGCAACATCTCGGCGGCACAGTCATGGGAGTCCTGGGTCAAGAGGCCACCGTTCATCTTGGGCGGCCGACGACTCTTCGTCGGGTCGATGGTCGAGCTGGGACTGGCTGGTGTGTCAGGAGGTCGTGGTGTCGTCACCTCGTTCGCCTCCGATGGAACCGGCATCACCGTCTGTGTCTACGACGTCGTCTGGCCGAACAAGGACGGCAGCGGAAGTCCAGAGGGGAAGCCAAAGCGGCGGATCAAGCTGACGCTGTCCGACGTTCGTGCCATGGAAAAGGCACGGAAGGAAGCATCTAAGTCCAAGGCATCGAAATGACAGACCGATACAACAGCTTCATCGTTGTCATGGCAGAGGACAGGCGAGATGATGACGCCAAGGCCACGATCGCTGCATTGAAACAGATCAAGGGTGTCATCTCGGTGAAGCCGGTTCTGGGTGGTGACTACTCGGCACAAGCAGAGGCTCATCGGGTCAAGACAGAGATTGCGGATGACCTGATCATCATGGCGACGAAGCTGCTGAAGTCATGAAGACGGTTAGGATCGATCCTGGCCAGTACCATGCCATCGCCAGCGGGACCAAGACTACGCATCGGATCCTGATCAGTCCGCAGCCAAGACATCTCCAGGAACATGCCTACAGAGGCAAGGAGGTCTACGAGGGCGAGCACAGGATGTGGTGCTGGAAGGACCAGGTGTTTGAAAACCTCTGGGACTTTCCTGGCAGCCTCGATCGTGTTCGGCTGGCGACGCACTGTCCCTACGACGAGATCAGGTTTGTTCCAGACATCCACCACTTTGAGAGCCTCGACTCTATCAAGGTAGAGGTCGTGAGCCTAGGCATCGAGCTGCTTCAGGAGATCACCGATGCCGGGGCCAGGTCAGAGGGATTCCCGCTTCTGGGGACACAGTGCCGGTACGTCGGAGACAAGTGCAATAGCTCGCGGTGCCAGTATCACAATCCCAGGGCTGCTTTTGCCGCGGCATGGGACCGAAACCACAGGATCAAGTGGGGCGATGGCGTCAGGGGTCCGTTCGTCTGGGTTATTGGACTGTTGAAACTGGCATGAGTCTAAGCACCAGAGTCATGGATCTTCTTCGTGGCTGTGGTGCCGTGGTGTTCGGGCACTCGGTGGCCGGGCACGTCTATCAACCGAGGGGCTACGACATGAATCCGGATCTGTGGAACCAGGGACACCACATCGGCAGCCCAGTGGTGTATTGGTCTGGGATCAGAACCGATGATGGTGGCGTCGAGTCGAAGACGAGGTCAGAGGCATGGACGACGCCGAGCGGTGATCTTGTCGTCATGGTCGATGGTCTCTCCGGGTACGTGGCCGTGAGCCATGTTCGATGCGCCAAGAACTGTCCTGTCTGTGTCGAGGCCAGGCACCATCTACCCAGAAGGAGACGTCGATGAGGGTCGTATCGGTTGATACTTTGGTGGAACGGCTAGCTGGCTGTGCGGCATCGCTGGCCGAAGATCCTCACCGGGTTGGTCTCGCACTTCTTGCTGCTGGCACTGTTCCGCCGGCCGACGTCCTCAGGGTAATGACCATGGCGGATGGTCCCGCTGTGTTTGCCAAGACCATGGCCGAGTTGTTTGCGACGTTTGCTGTTCAGGTCCCCGGGCTGGTTGCTGATGTCCTATTCGAGTCTGTCACGAAGGACGAGCTGGATAGGATTACCGCTGAACGTGATGACGCCAGGATTGCCTTGACCCGGATCGGTGTCTTGACCAAGACGCTGCGATGTCCTGGATGCCACAAGCTCCACGTCGACACCGGGAGAACGCCGGAAGAAGCCGCCTGGGCTCAGAAGCCGCATCGCACTCATCTCTGTGTCGACGACTCCGAGGGTAACGGCTGTGGCCGGCAGTGGTCTCAGTCGCCTTCTGAAGTCGTGGCTGGAGTCCAAGCCATGGTTTGTCAGAGCGGCGCGCCATGAGATTCGAGTATTACATCATGGATCTGGAAGAGGTCGACGAGCGTGGATACTTGTCCACGAGGTCTCCCAACGATGCCGAGTTGAACGATCTTGGCACCGAAGGTTGGGAGTTGGTGTGCTCATTCGGCCGTGCGCTGATTTTCAAGCGTCCCAAAGAGGCCAGATGATCACCATTGGCGTCGACGAGTCTGGGACCGGAGCCTGGGCGGGTCCGTTCCATGTTGCCGCCTGTGCGGTACGTGACGACGATCTCAAGGGCATCGGGCTCAACGACTCCAAGGCTCTCAGCGACAAGAAGCGGCGGGCCCTGGTGCCCGAGATCCTGAGGCGATCCGTGGTCCACGTCGTCGAGGTTGGCGTCGATGCCATCAACAGAGGCCAGGGAGCTGCGTGGTCGACGGCGGTGTGTGACGCCATCTTTGTCGTCATGGGGCTGGTACTGGAACGTCAGCACGACACCGGCTACTACAGTGACTCGATCCTTGATAGGGGATCATTCAAGGTCATCATCGATGGGCCGCCCAGGGCACAGGTAGTCGACTACTTGGAGCTTGCCAAGCTCCGGGCGATTTGGGAGCCCAGGGCAGACTCGAAATACGAGTCCGTGATGGCTGCCAGCATCGTCGCAAAGACGAGGCGGAACGACGCCATGCTGGCGCTTCATGCCTTGTACCCGGACTACGGCTGGGATCGGAATGCTGGCTACGGCACCGAGGCTCACATCTCGGCTATCAAGTATATCGGCGTCACCACGCATCATCGCAAGCTGGTCGAGAAGGCGATGCAGAAGTCGAGGGGTCTGATGAAGTCGGGTGTGCCGCGGTGGGAACTCTAGGAAACGACATCAACACCAGGCGTAGGTTTGGTGACGCCTGGCATGGAGCTGGGCCTGACCATGTTCCGGATCCCGATCGGCGAGACAGGTTATTCGTTCCAGCGGCCATTGCGGTGCTGGTTGTTGCCGTTGGGATCGTCGCCGGGATCACGACAACCACTGCCGTGGCCGTGGCCGGGCTCGGGGACGACATCCGAGACCTCAAGGCGCTTCAGAACGAGACCAGGGCGATATGCTCAGGAGCGGCGAGATGACATCCATCAGTCCACCGATCGATGACGACGCTGTGATGCAGGTAGCGATGACGTCACGTGCGATGTGCGACTTGCTGGCCATCATGGATGACACCGAGGTGGATGCGCTCATCGCCGAAGCACAGATGGCAGCAGACAAGGCGAAGGCCGTCGAGAAGACGACGCGGCGGGTATCTGGGCAGGCATCGGCCAAGGCACTCGTGGCCCAATGGCTTTGTGCGTGTACTGGCAATGGCGACACGGGCACCGGGCGGAACGCGAGAAGGACACGATGACACCAGAGATCCGATCGACTCTGACGCTGTTGGCCAAACGCCGACTGATCGAAGCACGGCGTGAGAAGCCAAAGAACGAGATGGCCGAGGCGTCTCGCTATCTCACGGTCATGCTCTGTGAGGACGCACTTGCCTACCTCGAAGCGCAACCCGCAGACATCTTCGACGAGATTGCCGCGGAACGTGTTGCCCAGGACAAGAAATGGGGTGGCGCCGAGCACGATGACCGGCACCTTCCTCGCGACTGGCTCTACTTCATCACGAAGCACGCCGTGGCGGCGTTGGTCGATGGCCAAGGCTTCTCTGTGATCCACTGGCGTCGCCAGATGGTCAGGGTTGCGGCACTGGCCATCGCTGCCGCGGAGTCAGCGGAACGCGTCATCACCAAGGCGAGAAGGGAACAAGCACAGCATGACTGAAGAGCTGTATACGTGGTGGGTTGGCTGGGAAGTTCCCGACATGGTCCCGGAAGAGAACGCTGTGGAAACGTGGCCCGATGGCATGCGTGGCTGGCTATCGGGGCATGGCAACGGTTACAAGACCTGGACGGGTCGTGTCGATGCGCCATCGGCTGCCGAGGCATGGGCGACTGTGTTGCGTTGCTACGGACCTTCCTGTGGCGACATCAAGCAGCGATGGGAGCCCAGGCAGCATCCGCTCGGCTGGCGACCTGGTGATCGGTTTCCCGAGCCACCGTCGAAAAGAAAGGCACCGACATGAAGAGAAGCGAAAACCAACGTGCCGAGCTTGTTCGCGACGTTGCGACAGTTCTCAACAAGCAGAGTGCGGAGAATTGCTCCAACACCCCGGACTTCATTCTGGCCGAGGTGATGGTGTCGGCACTCGAAGCGTTCGAGGACGGGTCCCGGCAACGGGAGAGGTGGTACGGATCCGGCCTTAGCATCGGACGTGACCAGCCTCCGTGGGTGTCGAAAGGGGTCACCGAGTGAAGCCTCGTCGCACCGAGCACCCCATCATCTTCAGCCGTGACATGGTGCGTGCCATCTTGGCGGGCCGAAAGACAGTGACGCGTCGCGTGTTGGTCCCGCAACCGGTGGCCACGGCTTTGGCGACGTGTCCCTACGGTGTACCGGGCGACACGCTCTATGTTCGCGAGAACTGGCGTGTCAGAGCTGACCAGGACGAGACACCGAATGCTGGGCTCGACCCTAGTCGTGACAGTCCCTGGTACGACGCCGACGACGACTCGCAGCCATCGGGATGTGCCGGTGGCGCCGGTCGTCTCCGCCAGTCCATCTTCATGCCGCGATGGGCGAGTCGGATCGTGTTGCCCGTGATCGATGTCTCGGTGCAACGGCTCCACGACATCACAGACACCGACGCCAGGCTGGAAGGGATGCCGCCACCGGGTCCTGTCCAGGGCAAGCTCAATGGTGACCCGGCGACGCTCTACCTCATCGATCCCAGGGATGCCTACTCACGTCTCTGGGACGCCATCAATGCGAAACGTGGCTACTCCTGGATCAGCAATCCATGGGTCTGGCGTATCGAGTTCTCGGCACCGGTGATGTCAGGAGGCTTGGCATGACCAAGACTGGCGTCGGTGCCACCGAGGCAGCGCTACTTGGCATCGGGAGAGTGATCAAGCAACGGCTCGATGGCACTGGTCTCGGGTTCGTGTTGCTGATGTTCGATCTTGGTGTCGGTGGTCACACCTTGTACATGTCGAGTGCTGATCGAAGCGATGTCGTCAAGCTACTCAGAGAGACCGCCGATCGACTCGAAGCCGTAGTCGTGGCTCCGATCGGTGATCATGCCCACATCGCCAACAATCCACCAAAGGCGTGAACAGTGGCCATTGTAACGATGGAAGGGATCTGGATGCACTACAAGGGTGGGCTCTACACCGTGATCGGGATCAGTAGGTGCGACGACACCAACGAGCTTGTCGTCGTCTACAGGAGCCCGCAGAGCTACGGTGACCGGTTGCTGAGGCATCGCCCGTTGCACGAGTGGGACGAGCGTGTCCCGAAGACAGCGGAGACCTCTCCGGCGGTGCTTGCCCTCAGCGATCCGAAGGCCGACGTGGTGCCGAGGTTCACCAGGGTCACCAACGAACGCTTCACCGAAGTCGGACAACAGCCGCGATGACACTTGAAGCCGTGGATGTACCCTGGTCTCGTCTGACTCGTGACGTCAAGGATGCTCTGGTCAGTGGCGATGCTTGGATCGAGACCATAACGCCTCACGAAGAGGAGAAGTTTAGCCTAGACCGGGACACATCGTGGATCGAGTATTTCGACGTTCTTGACATCGTGTGGATGCGAGATAGACGAAGATGGCTTGTTATCATGCAGGTCCCGAAGGCCAAGACCGTTACGGTTTGCGGCGGACCCGAGCGACCACGTCCAGATCTTGGATTTCCATCCATGGATCTAATCGTGTCATCTGGGTATTTGATCGAGGTTGCCGAAGAGCCGGTTGAGATCGGGCCAGTGGATGGTGGCGTGACCGGGAGATTCAGATGACACCTGAAGCCATTGTCGTCGCGCTTCGAGAAGCCGAGACGAAGCAGGCCTCGCTGCTCGCCGAGATGAATGCCATCGATGCCCAGCTCTCCGGGCTACAGCCCTCGGACCCGAAACGAGTCGGGCTCAAGGCCGCCAAGGCCGAGATCGTGCCGAGGTACCGCGGCGCCAAGGAGCACGCCAAGAACCTGAGACGTGTCGCCAACTCGGTTCCCCCGGTGAACTCTCCAAATGCTGACAATGACATCTCCATAACGGCTGCGAAGGGTTCGGTGATTCTTCGCAACACGCTTACCGTTGGGCCACCGTATGCGCAGGTCGATGTCTCCTACAACCCAGACCAAGTCGCCGACTGGCTTCCGGAACCGCTACCAACCCTGGCCGATGCCGTGGTTCCCGATGACATCCTGCTCGGGATCTACGAAACCGCTACCGCACTACTCGACAGGCATCACTCAAACCCCAACCGTGCCAGAGGCCCGCTGCTACTAGAAAACGAGGTCAGAGCCCTAGACGCCTTTGTCTTGTGGTGGGAAGACTGAGCCTCCAATCGATTGTAAGTGGTCTTCAAGGTCTGTTGACAACACATCTAGGTGCTGTATCCTAGTTTGGTGTCTTCCAACGTCAGCTATCTGAGGAACACGCCCGTGATCAGGGCGATTCGTGGGCTCGACTGCTGGGATAGCCTCGAAGATATGATCCGATCTGGGTCTACCGTCTCCGATGTCGTCCGTGCGATCAGGGACGAGGGGCTTTTGCCTGAGTATGCCGACAACACCCTGATCACCGCGCTCTGCGGCATCCGCGAACACATCGACGTCGAGGACAGGAAAGTCCATCCTGGAACCGTGGTTCACGCGAAGTCAGCCTTCAGGCGTCTCGAAGGTGGCGTCGATGAGTGTGTCGAGCTGGAGTATCTCTACGTCGCCCAGAAGGAACGTGTCCGTAGGATGCTCGACCTGGAGACAAAGACCGAAGGCTTCATGCCTAGGCTTGGTGACGAGATCGAAACCGCGGCTGGACTCATCGAACGCAGGGCGAAGCTGCGCATGGGCTTCAATCTCGTCGGACAGGCGACGACTCGTGTCGACCAGAATGAGGCCAAGGCGAAGTTCGGATCCCAGGTTGCTGCGGTGCTGGCGAGACCAGATGCCAGTCGCAGGATCCTGAGCCTGCTCTCCAAGATCCAGCGTCCGGCCCTGGCCGAGGCTGTTGTCGAGATCGCGGCCGACGAGAAGTAGTCGGCGGCGACGATGCCGATCATCGACAGGGATGGCCGTCCGTTCTCGGCCCGCACCGTCGACGAAGACGAGCGGATGCTGGCCGAGGAGATCGCCGGGCTCACCGCTGACGAGCAAGAGGTGCTCAGGACCCTGGTCGCCGAGGCGGAGCAGGGCAGGACCGATCTCGTCGACATCATGGCCGAGGCGGAGTACGAGCGGATCCCGGTCGATCCGCTCACCTTCTTGACCGATCCATACTACCTCGGCGAAACCGGGGCTTCGATGTGGCCGAAGCTCCGTGAGGACTTCGTCGATCTCTTCAATGGTGGCTACACCGAGGCCATCATGGGCGGCAGCCTTGGTGCCGGGAAATCGTATTTCGTCACCACGGCCCTGGCCTACATCCTCTACCAGATGAGCTGTCTCCGGGATCCGCAGCGTGCCTACGGCATCGATCCTGGGTCCTATATCTACATCGCGATCCTGGCCAAGACCGAAAAGGTGGCGAGGCGAGTTCCGGTCGAGGAGCTGCTGGCCAAGATCAATCGCAGCCCATACTTCGAGGATGTCTTTCCACACAAGACCGTGATCTCGGAGCTTGAGATCAGGTTCCACAAGAAGATCATGGTGGTGGCTGGGTCGACGGCGTCATCGGCAACCATCGGTCTCAACATCTTTGCCGGCATGATCGACGAAGCTGCCTTCATGGGTACCGAGAAGCACATCGATCGTTATGGCAAGCATGGCACCAGCGACCGCAGCGAGGTGATCTACAAGGCCATCACGAGACGAATGAAGTCGAGATTCCAGCGCAGTGGCAAGCTACCGGGCTGCTTCTTCCTGGTCAGCTCCAAGGACAGGCCCAGCGCCTTTATCGAGACCAGGATCCGGGAGGCCAAAACCGAGGCCGACCCCTCTGTGTTCGTCAGGGAGCGGGCGACCTGGGACGTGAAGCCCCGCGAGGCGTTCTCGGCCAAGACCTTCAGTGTCGTCGTCGGAAACGACAGGGTGAGGTCCAAGGTCTTGGCTTCTGACAAGGAAGCCGCTGTCTTCAGGGAGATGGGATGCCATGTCATCGAGGTCCCCGAGGACTACCGCAAGGACTTCGAGCGGGATCCCGAGGGCAGCATCAAGGATATCGCTGGCATCGCTACCGAAGCGGTGTCGCCATTCATCCATCGCGTCGAGGCCATCGGGGAAGCCGAGGATCCCACACTGCCACGTCCGCTGGTCGAGGATGAATGGGTTGCTGGTACCAGGCTGGAGATCTTGTGGCGAAACATCGCGGCATTGTTGACGCGCAAGATCCCGGGCGGCTTCGAGGAAGAGTTCTGGAGGCCGAGACGGCACCCCAATGCGATCAGGTACGTTCACATCGATCCCTCGCTGACCGGCGACTCGACGGGTCTCACCATGGCCCATGTGGCTTCATGGACCGAAGTGGTGCGACGGGCCGCTGACGGCAACGAGTATGTCGAGCTGGCTCCAATCATTGAGACCGATCTCATGCTGCGTGTCATCCCACCGGCCGGAGACGAGATTTTGCTCTCCGATGTGAGATCCATCGTCTACCAATTTCAGGAGCATGGCTTCCAAGTCGGATACGTCTCCATGGACAGCTACCAGTCTGCCGATGGTCTACAACAGTTCAGGCGTCGCGGTGTCGAAGCCGAAGTGGTGTCGGTGGACAGGACACGTGACCCATACGACACACTAAAGACGTGTCTCTACGAGCATCGGTTGCGGTACTACCCACACAAGGTCTTGCAACGAGAACTCCACCAGTTGCAACGGACACCGGCGGGGAAAATCGATCACCCGGCCACCGGAACCAAGGATGTCGCCGATAGCCTGGCCGGCTCGGTATTCTCGCTGACCATCAAGATGCCAGGGCGACCGATTCCAATGACTCCTGGGCTCAGGACTGGTCGTGACGAAGCCGAGGATCATAGCTGGGTCACCGGCGGCAAGGTGCCGGTATCGTCGGCGGATCCGAGGCCAGTCACCAAGCGATCGGTAGATGACCTACCGATGCCGTTCACAAAAGGCTAGGATGCGACAATGGCGCCGAAGAAGGGTCTGCTTGAGGGGTTCGCAAAAGAGGTCGGAGTCTCGATCCGCGACTTCTTTTCGAGGGTGCCGGAACAGGCAGCCGCGGACCTGAGGCAGGGCGGCATCCCTGCCGTGGAGCGGGCCGGGATGCCATACAGCGTTGTCTCGCAGTATGGCTACAATTCCCTGGCCGAACATCTCAGGATCGATTCAGATCTCATGGTCCGATACGGCGAGTATTCGGACATGGACAACTATCCCGAGATCACGAGTTGCCTCGATATCTTTGCCGATGATGCCACAACTCCGGACATGGAGCGTGGGAAATCGGTATGGGTCACGGCAGAGAACCAGGACATTGCTACCGGTCTAGACACCATGCTCCATAAGACCATCCTGGTCGAGGATGATCTCTGGCCGCTGGCCAGGACCGTGGCGAAGATGGGCAACGCCTTTGGCGAGCTGCTCGTCTCACAGCAAGGGCTGGTCGGCATCAACTTCATGCCGCCGGAGACCGTGAGACGTGTCGAGGATCCCAGGGGCAACCTCATGGGCTTCGTCCAGGATGTCCGTGGCGAGTTCAATCTCACCATGGATGATTTCTACAAGCTGGCGAAGCAGCGCAAGGTCCAGAACCAGGCCTCGATGGTCACCGTCTTCGAGGACTGGGAGGTGGTTCACTGGAGGCTCAGGGGGAAGCACCTTCGTTCTGTGTACGGTCACGGCGTCATCGACGGTGCGAGGTACATCTGGAAGCGGCTCGTCTTGCTCGAAGACGCGATCCTGATCTACAAGTTGACCCGGGCACCGTCCAGGTATGCCTTCTATGTCGATGTTGGCCAGATGGATGCTGAGCGTGGCCTTGCCTACGTCAATAGGGTGAAGAACAACTTCAAGAAACAGAAGTTTGTGTCACCAAGCACTGGCAAGTTGGACATGAGACACAACCCGATGTCGCATGATGACGATTTTTTTATCCCGGTTGTGAATGGCAAGGAGTCGACTCGGA
>ERZ1292632.929-Hain-H43-01um-R2-929-length-31227-cov-8_pt1 | contig 25375 bp, 34 predicted proteins | sample MGYA00564407_ERZ1292632 | MGnify/ENA primary metagenome ERZ1292632 (study PRJEB36523, sample SAMEA6512637) | groundwater metagenome | collected 2019-01-08 | study: AquaDiva: Metagenomics assemblies of 32 groundwater samples | reverse complement strand
AAGCTGGCTGTCAAGCTTTTTTAGAAAATTTATTGAAAGTTGACAGGCCATCGGGCTGTCCAGGAACAAAAATATTTTCGGCTTGATGTCCGCAAAGCCCAGGTATTTTTTGAGCAGGGGTACTGTCTTTTCCCGGTCGATGGGCGCATACTCCTTTCCTACCCTGTTCCACTTGGCGAAATACTCCGGGAGCTTTCTCTCTTGGTCTTCGGTAAGTTCATTTATCATATAATCCTCCTTCTCCGCCGCCGGCACCTGGGCTCCGCACCCCACCCGGACTTGCCACTTTCATAGGTATTCCTACAGGCATTAGAGATTAAAAAACTAAGCCGTACGTCTATACGGCCCAGTTTTTATAGTATTACTTCTTATGCTTAGTCTTCGGACTCTTCTTCAGTCTCGTCAACTTCCACAACTTTCTTAGAGGCTTTCTTGGCAGCCTTCGCAACCTTAGCCGGCTTCTCCGCCTTCACTTTAGCAGGCTGGTTAATGACTTGAGCCTCACCGTCATTCCAACGACCCTGCCTATACTGGTACTTATACCACGCCAGTTGCGTCTTATCAAACTTCGTCTCTTCCACGCCAATGTGCACAGCCGCAATGATGTCCGCGTCGCACGGAACATCCTTCATCCTGAGCAGCCCCAGAACTATGGAAGCCGCCGTTACAACCTGTTTCTTCGCAACTTTAGCAACCTTCACCGTCGCCTTCACAACCTTCTTTATTACCTTCGCCATGTGTTTTCTCCTTTACTATATTTTTAACTTCTAAAACGTACCCAGTTGTGGACTTTCACCACATCTCTCCCGCTGGGTTACTACCCCAGGAGGTGACACCCGCCGGAGCGGGGCACAAACATTTGTAGTACGGGAAGGTGCACTTGAGAAGCTATGCTTGGTCGGGAGTCTCCTCGCGATTAAGGCCAAGGTAGTATTCTTTTCGTTATCCTTCTTTCAAGTCTTAGAGACTTTACTTCTAGCTATTGCCAGCCGTACTAAAGCGTGTGCTGGAATCACGGGTCTTTTCCAGCTGCTCCACATTGCGACTAGTAAAATGAAAAACTAGTATTGGAGTCAATCATAAGTTGGTATATTATTTTACACAACTCGTTGTGCTTTGTAAACCTATTTGTTTTGGAAGTCTTAGTGCCTTCATGAACTGCACTATACCTATTTTCTTTATTTTTATTTTACCCATTTCCAATTATTTCCTTTGATGCTTCATAAAAGCCTTTTGTGCCTGGTATTACTTTCCATTGTGTATAAGACATAAAGCCTCCTTTTTCCATTATACCTTATACATATGCCCTTGTAAACCTTTATTATTTCCATTCTTTAGCATAAATATGCGGCTTGCGTGTATATAAGGTGCTATACCAACTTTGGGAAAGTGCTTGAGCTTTTTTCTCTTCAAAGGCATAATCTTTAATAAGTACTTCACGTATTAATGCAACACATATTTTACGTGTACTTGGACTACATTTATTTGCTAACATGATTTCTCCAAACCTATGCCCTTGAGTACCTACTCCATAGCCCGTTGTAGCACTTATGTCTCCGCGTGCCTTCTTTGCTATTACCTTGCCCTCTGCATCAAGCTTAACGGGTCGCTTGATATTAGCGAATTTTTGTTTATTACCAATTTGCACGAGTTTTACAACACCATTGTGTTGCTTCTTTATCAAGTCAATCAACTCTGGACACTCAGTAAGTACTCCAGTAGTTCCCCATAAAGAAGCCACTTCGCCTTCATTACCCAGTGTGCTAGCCACTATTGTGCACTCTATACCCGTTGAACGCGCAGCAAGAAGTCCAGTGTGCTCTCCTTCATAAGGTATCTTTTTCTTAAGCATGAGTACCGTATTGCACCCTGTTCCAGCATACTCCACGCCTTCTTCCATTTCTAATGCTGGAATTAACTTTATACTTATGCTCTGTACGGGTTCCTGAAGTACCTTCTTCTTTATTATTATCTTCTTCATTTGTTCCACCTCAGCATGCTCTTAACTTTTGAAGCGAAGAGCATTAGGGTTGTAAGCATGCTCTGCTTTTGCTCAAGGGTCTTTACGGCATATTTAAAGCTGCCATAGTTATGTCGTACAAGTCTCGCAACACGTGCCTGCTTCTCTTTAAGCACATCCAGCCTGTTAAGCCTCTTCTGTTCACGCTTTTCATGCAATCTATATTCCGTAAGCATTAGCAGTCTTCCTTTCTGAGTATGTATATTATTGCGCCCCGTATTGAAAGTCCATACCGGCCCTCTTCATGCTGCCTTATGCACGCATGCAAGCTCCCTGCTAATCGCTTTGCAATGTGCTCATTCCGAAGGGTAAGCATTCGTGCCTCTCCCTTAGGCAGTTTGTCCACTGAGTGCAGCAAGTCCAGTATTGCAGTGGTTGCCTTGGACTGCCTTTCTATCTTGGGTATACTGGTCACGCTCACTGCTGTCGTGTCCAGTATGCTGAATACTGCTGACGTGCGCTTTGCTTTTTTCATTTTAGGGTTCCTCCAAGTTTCTTTCATTGGACACCTCCATTTCATTTTGCTAGAGTCAACTACAACCTACACATATATTGTACAAAACTCGTTGCAACTTGTACATATCCTATTTTTTGGAGTCGGGCATAAGAAGTTTGAACGCCTTTACTGCTCTGTGCCCTGCTGCCTCGCAGCTGGGGCTGTACTATACATCCCCATACTTCCCGACATAGAGAGGCATTAGGTTATAAACATAGGTAGTTATATAACATTTGATATAACTGCGCTTTTATTATTATTAATAAGTATTACGATACTGCACCGGTCGCCTAGATGCCACCTTCTTGCTTGTCGTACTGCTTAAGTAAGTACTTCTTAATACGCCGTTGTCGTGCAAGCCTTAAATCAACTGGACTGATGCCGTTTGCATAATGAAAAGTATTTACGGTCATATATTATTATCTTGTTATTAGGTTATATAGTAGGTAGTATTTATGAAAAATGATATATATATATACGTAGAGTTACAACTCTATTATATAGCCCCTGTCATTTTATTTTAATACTACCTAGGTGTAATCTCATATTACTATCTTATCAAAGGTACAAGTAAAAAGCAAGTTGCGCTCTTTATAGAGTTTGTACTTGTATTGATACAAGGCTTTTAACAAACTATGCCTCGTTCCTCTCAAGCCCATTAAAAGCCTTTCCCCATTACATATATTATACACCATAAAAGGCTTTCCTGTTTCTACCCATCTTTCTATAATGGTATCTGTTGCCGTATACTGTGTTATAACCAATACCTCTACACTTGTTTCCTCCATAGTACCTCCCTTGCAAGAACATGCAATACCTCATCTTCATTATACTCAGGAACTTTCTTGAGCATATACTTAAAATCCTCAAGCTTTACATGGTGCGCTTTGCATACTGACTTCAAGCACACATAGTGTTCTCCTTCATGTGTCCATATCTCCACTTTGCATACTGGACGGCATAGCTTGCCTACTATAATGCCTAATGTCTTATTATGTTCCTTATCATACCACATTACGCAGTCTTGCCGTTTGAATCCCCAAATATAGCCATTCTTCTTTGAACTAGGCATTATTACCTCCTTATGCCAGTGCCTTCTTAGCCTCTTTTGAGAAGGGATGTGGGTCTTGTAAGTAGTACACATCCCTCTTCAGCTCTGCGGGAGTTATCTTGACAAGGTGCTCTGCATAGACTGAGCCCATCTCATGTTCAAACCCCCATACTTCACAACAAGGTGTTGCAGTGTGTGCATCGGATATGATAACTCCTACAAAACCCGAGTCTACTACTACCCTAACGCAATCACCCTTCTTAAACCCTAATGCCTTCGCCGTTTTCATGAAGCCTCCTGTGCCTTCTTCTTAAGTTCTTGCGCCTTCTTTACATAGTACGCCTTCACGCCTACCGGACATCCTGGCAAGGCCAAGAGCAAGACTTCACGCTCTTTCAACCACTTGTTTATTTGTCTTTTCATACGTTTTCCATTAAGTTTATCTTCTTATGCCTCGGTACAGCGGGAACTATTTGGATGCTACATTCGCATTGCATTCCATAATCCATGCTTCAACCATCTCTACAGTAGGACTCTCTATTGTAGGCACTATTGGAATACGTAACCAAAAGTACATCCACCAAATATTCCAAGAATGTGTAGGCTCTTTAGGGCTCATTCAGCCTCCTTTAGTTTTTGTATGAAGTCATACTTTGCTTCAAGCAACATCAGCATTTGCCATGTCTTTGGTCGTGTATACTTTAAAGCATTAAAGTACAAGTGCGCTTTAACTATATCACGCTTCCATTTGACCTCTATGCCATTAGTCAAGTTATACTCATGTATAAACTCTTCCTGAAGCATAGCATCCGCATCTTCCAAGAACTCATAACCATCAAACTCTTGTCTAGGCATGAGACCTCTTTAGAAACTGAGACTTAGTAACATGAAAAGTACCATGTAGAGCAGTATTGCAAGTAACATGGCATCAATAGTTAGCCCATACTTGTAATACCATCGTACCAATTTCCTTTTTTGAGCTATGTTAAGCATTTAAGCCTCCTTAAGTTATCTACATCTGCACTGTGCTGAAGCCTTTCCATATAATAAACCACAATCCCAATCTTTCCAATTATCTTGTAATACATTTATCTTTGTTCTTTGTGCACGAATAAGACATCCTTTTTTTAATAAACAGTCTATAAAGATTCCATGTACATGCCAACAAGCTGCATGAATTGCACGCCCAGTTCGTGCATTTTGTTTTGCACCCAAAGCATGTGCATTTTTAACTGTTAAACGTACCTTAAAAGTTCCTTTATTTTTAGTAAGTTTTTGAAGGTCTTTGAAAATAATATTATTATTATATGTCAAATTTACTTCATTTAAAGCCTCATTTAAGTCCTTTATACATGTATTTAATATTCTCATAGGTTACTACCTCCATTCTCTTTTCGTCTTTGACACCATTTAGGTGCATTACTACCCTCATGACCTTCCAAGTTAAGCTTACCTCTCCGCGTATCATTACACCATCTATCCGCTTTCGCATTTATATTGAATGCAACTTCTTGATACGAGCAACTCCAGTATGCACATTCAATATAACATAACTTCTTATGCCTACCAGTCTGTTTCATTTTTTAACCTCTTATCAAGCCTTTCAGCTTTTACAAAAGACTTTCCGCATGTCCTACACTCTTCATGGTCTGAACGAATCTTGATTATATTAATCCTTCTTCGTTCACCACAATGTGGGCATCCAGAGGCTACTTCATAGTACATCTTTTTTGAAGTGTGTTGAGCTTGGTGTTCTACTTTAACTTTGTTTTTCATTTGTACTCCTCGCAATGCTCAATGTGCTCAAGTATTAATGCTTGGTCTCTCTTATTTTCATCTTCCATGCAAAAAGACCATAGTTCATTTTCAACGTCCTTGATTGTATAAGAAGCATATCCAGTCTTGACACCAAGCCAAAGACATTCATAAACACCTCCATCATCATTAATACAATTGGTCATTATTTGACAAAGGTATTTCTTTGTTCTCAAATGTAACTTCTTATGCTTCAAGACTTTACACATTTCTTGTTTAGTCATTATAGTTCTCCTTATACCTTCTTGTATTCAAAGCACATTGTCTTTGAATTAAATACTCTCTTGTTCTCCCTCTTAGAGAGTCTTAAGTACTTCACAACAGAAACGCTGGGCTTCACTTTGCTCAAGTTAATTACTTTTTCCATAGAACCTCCATTAGTTTAGCTTATACGAAATTATACAAAATTTCGTTTATCTTATGCTTTCCAATTATTTAGATTTTAATTGGTTTTAAGTAGTTTTTTTAAAACATTCCTACATTCGCATATCTTTGTTTGAATATCTTTATAATCCAAAGGTGTAAGGTCGTCATTAAGTGTATTTATTATATTATCTTGAATGACATCTACATCTATAAACATAAATTCTTGAACAACTATTTTATGTATTATTTTTGTGCGCTTCATAGTGCCTCCAGTGTTTGATTTAAAGAACATTATAAGATGTAACTATATTAGTTTAATTTAATATGTTTAAATCTTACATATAAATTATAACATAAAAAGTTATTCAAGTTTATTCTTATTTTTATGATTGGTTTGAACTTCAAGCACATTCACGCGAGACTTTGAATTAATTATAGCATTCCATAATTTCCCATAACCTTCAATTCAAGATTTGTCCATTCCAAAAATGCCCAATAAAAAATGAAAAAAAAATAGACTAGAGTTTTTAGTTCTAGTCTATTCTTTTAACTTCACAACTTTATTTCGTTTCAACTTTTGGTATTGAAACTAAATGAGTTGTATCTAAGTTGTGTTCAAGTTGTTTCTTCAATCTCGTTACATACCAGTAAAAATGAGTCTTTTGAAACTTTGAAGACGGAAAATCTTTTTTCACAATCTTCAAAAGTTCTTCAAACTTCATTTTTCTATTGTCTGATTCTAAGACTTTTTCGTCAACAAGAAACTTGAAGACAAGTCTTGAAATAGACTTTTGAGCTTGAACAACAACTTTTTTTAATTCAATTTTCTTCACTGATTTTTTTTCAGTGACAACTTTTGAATTATTTTTCACAGCGATTTTTTTCGTTTTCATTTTATTCTCCTCGTTTTTAAAGAACAAGAGTTGAAATCACTTTCATACTCTTATAAGATGTATAATTAATAAAGAATAATTTTTATTAATCAAAATATCTTATACATATATTATATCATATTTTATATCTTTTTAACATAAATAATTCTAATACACATATTAGTTTATCTAATATGACAAAATTATGTTTTTACTAGAGTTCAAACCATTATCCAATCTTTTATAAATTTATTTTTACTTATTGGCCAATTGCAAATTATTTCAAATCCAAACCAATTGCAAATATTTGAACACAATTGCAAACTTTTGGGTTTACAAGAGAAGTATTAGAGTATATAATATACGTATTAGCTAAACTAATAATGAATGAATGTATATGAGTATAAGCAAAGCTAATAGCATTATTAGATTCTCTAATATGGGTACAAAGACCTAGACTAGCTAGGACTAAGGTCCTACTCTTCACATAGGACTTAAGGCCTACCCCGCTATGGTGACTTGTATGTTCAAACTATGGATATTGCATTACAGTATGCCCGCGGAGCGTTTAGAACTCATCGGGAGGTTAGTGTCCGAGGAGCTCTTGGACATGGATACCCCGAACGTGTCTGAAGCGTGCATTAGGGTGCGTTTAAAACTTCGTGGCAACAAGTGGCTCAGTTCTACACCTACTTATACCTCTTAATTCCTATATGCAGCGGGGAAAAAACGGATTGAGCAGGGAAGTACGTGAATGCGAGAGCGCAGTTATATCTGGAGGATGGTATGAAAGCAAAAAGAGGGCCGGGTAATCCAAACTTTAAAGGGAATAAGAATGGGTATATAGTAAATAGAAAAAAGGCTAAGAAGAAAGGTAGATTAACGCCTATGCAGCAGAATTTTATTTTGTCGTATATGGCGAATGGGCACAATGCGACGAGGGCGGCGATAAGTGCGGGGTATTCGCCGAAGGGCGCGGATGTGCAGGGGTGGCTGCTGGTGCACAAAAATCCGAGGGTAGAGGCAGAGATTAATAGGATTAATACGATGGCGTATAAGAAAAATGATATTACGGCAGAATGGATATTGGCGAGTTTGAAGGGCATTGCTGAGGCGTGCAAGGTTAAGAGGGTGGAAGTGGATGGTGAAGGCAATGAGACTGAAAAGGGCGTGGTGGACTCGGCCGGAGCGAATCGGGCATTAGAATTGTTAGGTAAGAACAAGAAATTGTTCATTGATACGATGGAGCTCACGAAGAGGACGGAGTTTGCAGATATGACGGATGAGGACCTTCTGCAGATTATCAAGGCCAGTAAGAAGAACATTAAGTAATTAACTCTTATGCCAGCACTTTCAGGGGTGTCAAAAGAAAAGGCTTTGGAGGAGTTGAAGCAACGCATGTTGGAAGACCCACTTGCGTATGCCAAGACTTCTCCAAGCCATAATGCTGCACAGGTACGAGCTATTAATGCCGTGGCAGATGGGGACCCCATTAATATTTTTACTTTTGGCAATGGAACGGGCAAGACCCACCTGCTGATGTCCCTTTGGAGTGCCATTATGTTTGGCACGAAGAATAAGCTATTTGACCAGGGCATTTTTAAGCAATGGCCAAAGAGGTGGCCGAAAACTGCGCGGTTGTGCGCTCCGGAGAGCTTGTTAGGTGATACGGATGTGATACAAATTCTAATGCGTAAGCTTTTTCCCTCTAATGCCTACAAACAGCAAAAGAATCATAAGACATTTTATGGAAGTGGCCAAACTAACACGGGGTGGTCATGGGATGTCATGACATATGACCAGGATGCGCAGCAAGCTGCCGGGGAGACTAAGGGCTTGTTGCTATACTCCGAACCTCCGCCCCGTGCCCTTTTTAATGAGAATTTAGCCCGTTTACGGGCGGGGGGTATCACTATAATGGAAATGACCCCCTTAAATTTTGCGCCTTGGATATTGGATGAGTATATTGACATGAAGGTGCTGACGACTAAGGAAGGGAAGGTGGTGGGCAAGATTAATCATGTGACTGGGGATATATGGGATAATTGTGATGAAAAACCAGGTGGGCAGCTTAGTAGAGAGGCCATTGAGATTGTGTTGTCACAGTACACAGATGAAGAGCGTGAAATGCGCGAGAAGGGTGTGTTTGGACGACTGCAGGGTAGAATCTATAAGACGTTTGATATGGCAGTGCACGTTATTAAGGCACTACCTGAGTACCACAAGGAGTGCTTTAAGCAAGGCAAGTATACCCTTTACAATGTAGTTGACCCTCATGACCGCAAACCCTTTGCGATTGGTTGGTATGCAGCGTTCCCTAATGAAGACATCATTGTAATGGGTGAGTTTCCTGACGAGTCATTTCAACCTTTTCATAAAATAAGTTCCTTTTCTTGGCGTCCAGAAGAGTACGCGGCGATGATTAAGGCAACGGAGTTACAGGGCTTTGGTAAACCTGCAGAGATTAGATGGATTGACCCTAACTTCGGGCAGACTACGCAGTTTGCCACTAAAAAGACTATACGTCAGACCTTTTATGACTGGGGTCAAGATGTTAATAACTCTCATGCCCTCAACTTTGGACTCCCGGTTGACAAGATAGCTGATGGGCACTTGGCTGTGAAGGGCTACTTGGGGGATACTGAAAAGGAAATACGCCCTAAGTTGTATGTAATGAAAAGTTGTACTAATCATATTTATGGTTTTACACATTATGCGTGGAAAGAAGAAAAGAATGAATTAAAAGGCCTTTCTGAGACACCCCAACTGGTTTACAAAGACTTTATGGATTTAGTAAGATATTTATGTATTATGAATCCGCGGTATATTGAGCCAATGAAGGAAAGACCGGACTTCTATAAGAAACCGGTACATGCGGGAAGGAGATAATATGAGACTTTGGACACCTAGGCCTAGTTTTACAGTTACACTGCAGCCATTTAAGGACGTAATGCTTGCGAAGTGTCAATGTGGGCATTGTGGTGGGGGTTTTTCTATTGTACTTAGGGGCACGAGGCACATGATAGAAACAATGCCTGAGGCCCAGGTGCGCAGAAGGGTATTTGACATTGCTTTTGCAAAGCATGATTGCAGTCCGGACTCTTATAAGGAAAATAAAGCAGAAACCAATAGAATTGTTAATAAATGGCATGAGTATAAGTTAAAACTTAAAAAGTTTGGAGCAAAAGCATGAGGAACTTACTTTTGGAGTTGGACACAGAAGCACGGAAGAAGTTGGTAACAAAGCAACTTAAGCGCTTAACTTCTAGTGCCAACTTTTATGAACCCTACTTTGAACGCTGGAAGGTCTACTATAAACTGTACCACTCTATAAAGGAAGAAGCAGAGAGTGATGAACCGGACATCCTTATACCTCTTGCGTACAGTATTGTGGAGGATGCTGTAGCTCGTTTAGTCATACCTTTTCTACAGAAATTGCCTATTCTTGTAAAAGCCAAGGCTACAAAGTACGTTGCTAATGCCGAGAAGTATTACAATGCTTGTAGGGAGTACTTTGGAGGTTGCAATTATCGTTTGGACCGTATAGCTTCTGAACGGGAGTACGCGATAACTGGCAATGCTTGGGAAGTGTATGGGTGGAAGAATGATTGGCTTCAGGGCAAAGAGTGGAAAGAAGAAGAGGTGCAGAAGGAAATAGAGTACCCTGTTTCTATGATGGGTAAGGTGATTAGTAAGGTTAAAAGCATGATTGGGGTGCAGGAGACGTTAGAAAAGCCTAAAGAGTACCCAGAGTGCATTGGACCTGAGACACGTTTCCCTTCTATCTTTGCAATGTTTCCTGAACCAGGCATAAAGAAGTTTAAAAACATGTCTTGGGTTATTGAGGCAGAAGGTGTTGTATCTATTGCGGATTTAAAAGCTGTAATGTATTTAGACCCACAAACTAGAGAGAAGAAACCCTTATACGACTTGACTGAGCTTATAAAGGACCATGAGGGAAAAGTAGAAAAGATAAAACCTGAGGTGCCAACGGGTGTTATACAAGGTGAGGATATATCGTCATTAATTTCTGGTAGAGACACTACTGCTAAGGACTCTGATAGTGATGAACCCAGTGTCTTTATTTGTAGAACGTACCAAAAAGATAATACGATACTTACGTGGGCAAATGGTAAGTACCTTATTCATGCTATTGCCGACGTTTATCATTACCCTGTAATGCCCTTGCAACTTAGGGTGTACACTCAGGATAAGGAAAACCTTTTTGGTACCGGTATTATAGAGCCTATTTTAGAACTTCTTTATGAAGTAAATGATATACATAATATGTCATTTCAAAACTGGATTCGTTCTATAAATAAGATGGTTGTGTACGATGAAAGTATTATTAAGTACCCCGATGATTTTCTTCCTCGTGCTGGAGGCAAGATTAGAGCTAATCTACTTGCTGGCGGAAATGTTAATCATGCTTTTGGGGTAGTAGACCAACCCGATGTGTCTGCTTCCATGATTAATATGGAAAGTCAGTGCATGGGAAAAATTGAGAAGACTATCTCCATAAGTGACTTAACACCAGGTGCAATGGGCACTAAGGCTTATCACAAGACCTACGGAGGACTTATGGAGATACAGTCTTCCTTTGCCCGACGCTTCAATATAATGGCAATGACGGACTTGGCCTATCTTACTAGACAAATGGAAATAATGTATTGGATGTTCCAACAGTTTATGTTCAATGACATGCCAGTTGGTGTTATGACTGATGGTGTATTTAGGGCTGAGACATATAGGCGTGAAGACTTTGACTCTGGTGGCAAGGGTTTTATATTTTTACAAGCTAATGACCCCAGTTTTGGAGATTCTGCTGTCCAACGCAACCAGTTAATGGTTTTGTTTGACCAGGCATTAAAGTATGAAACATTTAGAATGACTTCTAAGGACCCAGAACTTATGCGGGCGGCAGTAGACAAGATATTCAAGCTTAGTCTTGAGGCTTTTGGTGTTCAGTCTACTACTGATATTCTTGCATTACCTAATGGAATTATTACACCGGAACAAGAACTTGACATGATGTTGCAAGGCATGCCTCCACAAGTAAACCCTAGAGAAAACTTCATAGAGCACTTGATTGCGCATACTCAACAGAGGAATAACCCAGAGATGTTAGCGGGTGTCTCTTCTGGTAAACTGCCTCCAGAGATTATGGCGTTGCTTGATACACATATACAAGAGACTATGAAGATGGTGCAATTGTTTGTAGAGAACATTGACCAAATTGCGGTGGCTAAACAAGCAGAAGAGGCAATGCTTAACCCTGAATATGGTCAGGAAGGCAATGGGGGCATGAGCTTAGCTAATCAACCTGCACCTCCTTCTATGGACGCTAATGCCAACGTTCCGTCAGGTGGTAACAATGGAAGTGCTAATCAAGGAGGGCAGGAAGAATGAGCATATCTTTTAAGAGCGCAACGCATAATGAGTTAATAGCACTTGTTGATAAAGGCAATCGTGCAAAGGAATGTATGATGGAGGGGCATTTCTTTAAAACGGTATTGGTTCCGGCATTAGAAGAGGAACTTGCCAATATAGAACGGTCCCTTATTTGGGTGCCTGGCTCAACTGAAAGCACGGTTGAGAAGATTGCCCTTGACCGCGTTTGGAAGTCTGGAGTGTCTTTGGGCATTGGTAAACTTTGGGAAGTACTTAATAGGGTTAAGAATGAAGGGGCAGAGGCATTGAAAGAAATGGGGTTACGCGAGAAGAAAAAGGCGTTATAATATTTATTGAAGTTGGGCATAAACAAATTTGGGCAAACCCCAAAAATAAAAAAGACGGATAACCCGTCAGAAGGAGAAGTAAATGCCTGGTGAAAAAACAGAGACACAGACTGGAAGTACTCAGCAGAGTAGTGGTGGAATGTTTGATGGACTTGCCGGAGCGCCGGAAGCGACTAGAGATGAAGCGAATGCTGAAACTAACGTGGAAGATAATGCTTCACTTTCTAATGCCTCCGAAACCTCCCAAGAACAGACTGAAACTGCTACAGAAGTTGAGAAAGAAGTAGGACAGGAACCTAAACTGGACGAACAGGGAAACCCCATTGTTGAACCAGTAAAAGAACCTGTAAAAGAAACCTTTGAGATTAACGGACGTACTTTTGCCTCAAAGGATGAGCTGGTAACGGCCTATAAAAATTCTTCTAGTGAGGGTATTCGTCTTGCTAAACAGCATGAAGAAGACTGGCACCAGTTGAATGAGTTGAGTGCAAAACTTCTTGAATTGGAAGATGCACAGCAAGCAATGGCGTTTCCAGAACTGTTGTCTACTGATAAAGACCAGGAAGAGGCCCAGTTGGAAATGCTTCCCCAGCACAAACAGACTGAGTATATTCTGAACAAACGTGAATGGGAAAAAAAGCAGTTGGGTCTTAAAGAAGCGAATGCACAGAAACGGAAACAGTTGGAAACTAATAAAGCGGAGGTTAAGGCACTAATTGAAAGGAACGACCAGGATATGGCCTCAAAACCTGAGGAGTTTCCCAGTTATAAGGAGCTTAAACCTACTATGGCGAAAATAGTAGAACTAACTCCAGCCCTTGCAAATAGACCTGAAACGCCCTATATTAGTTTCTGGATTGCTTATGGCCTTAATGCCTTTAATAAGGCAAAGGCTACTAAAGCAGAAGTGAACAAAACTGCGACCGCAACTAAAGATAAGGCTGCTGCAGCTCAGACTCAGGTAGGCAAAAGTGGGATTGGCAAATCAGGAACTGCCACTGCGTCCGGTGGGTCTTCGATAGCACAGGCTTGGAAAGACCGTAACGGCTCAGTTATTTAAACAGGAGAAAAACATATGGCTGTAATTGCGGGACAGAGGTTTACTACGCACCAGACCACGGAAACGCGTCAGGTGCGGGATGTCAAGGAGGAAATTAATCAGCTTGAACCTGATTCTTATCCTCTTGTGGCAATCATGAATAAGGCGAAGAATCGTCTGAAAGTGACTGGGAATGTGAAGTATGAATGGTTTGAAGACACTCTTCTGCCGAGGTTTGATGTGCTTGGAGCTACTGCTCTGACTGCCGCTGCCACGACGATGATTGTCACGAACTATGCGTACTTCCGCAAGGGTGACCTTGTGCGGGTTAACAAGGGCGAACTGGTATTTGTGTCTGCCACCCCTACTACGACTTCGGTGACCATCAGGCGTGCTTATGGTACGACTGCTGCCGCTGCTGCCGCTGCGGGTGTTCAGTTGCATATACTTGCTAACCTTTCTGATGAGGGTGAGACCATTGGTGATGTGCTCTCTACTCAGAAGGTGCCTAAGTATAACCTTTGCGCACTTATTAAGACTCCTTACAAGGTGTCTGGTACGGCACAGGCTACTGATGTGTATGGCAAGGGCGACCTTGACTACGAGGTGGCTAAAGGCATAATTGAGCATGCGAAGAGCATTGAACTCATGAACCTTATGAGTGAACTCAAAGCTGACACGACTGATGAGACTAGTCTGAATATACCTAATGGTATACTTGCACTGGTTACCACGAACGTGAAAGACATCGCTACCCTTACGGAAGCTGAGTTTGAAGAGTTCATTCGTAAAACCTTCAGGTATGGTAATAAATCCAAGGTAATGTTTGCTTCTAGCAAACTTTGCACTGTGATTAATGGTTTCTCAAGGGACAAGGTTATAACTAAGTCCGATGAGAGCACCTATGGTGTTACCATGACTGAGTACAAGAACACGGGCAGGAAACTCATGATTAACGAGCATCCGTTGCTTGAGAATGATGTGCAGACTGACCTTTCCGGCCTTATGGGCACGGGTATTGTTCTTGACCTCGGTGACCTTTCTTTCAGGCATATGAAAGGCAGGTACATGAAGAAAGACCAGGTTAATCCTAATTCAGACTCTACCCTCTTTGACGGCACGGTGGGACAGATTCTGACTCAGGGTGGAATCCAGCTTGAGCAGGAAAAGAAGCATGGTCTGCTTACTGGCGTACAGGAATAAAAGGAGAAAAGAACTAATATGACTAAAATCAAAGTGTTTCTTTCCTTCCTTATGCTCGCGCTGTTTGCTTCTAATGCTGCCGCGCTTGGTTCGGAAGAGCTGATAGTTAGGTCTTTGAACAAGAAGGCCTCGGCCGGTATACGTGTTATATCTGACCAGTCAATGATGAATATCACGTATGTGGGCACGTCTACGCAGTGCATAGTTGTAGTTGGGTCTGGGTCTATAACGACTTATGACCCGGGTCCTAGTGCTACGGCCGACCTAAACTACGACCTTTCTGCTGCAGCTAATAATACCGCAGGAGAAATCTGCGACTTAATAGACGCAGAAGATAACTACACCTGCAAACTAATGGATAGTAAACGTGATGACAATTCTATCCTTAGTATGAATGTGGCAGTAGCGAACCTTACGGACCTGAAAGCAGTTGGTGGGTATAATGTACTCATTGACTCAGGCACTGTTGAACTCGCGGGTGGCACTGGTAACATACTTAGGTTTGGTATACGTCCTGCCTCGGGCAAAGCAGTAGTGTTGAAGTATTGCATAGGCAATATCAACGTTATTGACTCCCTGAGGGTTTGGGGTAAACTTGCCAAGTATGTTGGTGCGACCGATGGTGTAACGCGTAATGATACTACGCTTGTGTACAATGCCATAACGGCCGATGACACTGACAAGACCATTGGCAACATCTACGGTGTGGACTGGATGGAGTTTGGTAAGGATGAGCATGTGGTTATTGGCTCTTATGACAATGCGGACCAGCAGGCCGCGGCTAATAACATTCAGTGCGTTTGGGACGAGAAGTAACTTGTATGGGGGATGGAGGAAACTCTGTCCCCCTTACTTAACTTAAAAAAGAAGGTATAATACTATGGAAGAGACTAAACAGAAGGACGTGATATTTGTCACGAGTAAGTATAAAGGACTTGAACTTGTTCATACTCCTATGGGTTTGAAGGATAAGCAGGGTAATAAGGTGCCGTCTATAAGATGTCATTTCGTGCCTACGGCTTATGGCTATGCATATCATACGCATAAACCAGAACTGATAAAGTGGCTTGATGAGCACGACCACATGGCAAAGGGCATAATTCAGAGGTTTGACCCTAAAGACGTGCAGAAAGTTGAGAGCATAAAGGTATCTAAGGGTGTGACTAGCGTGCCGACTATACCTGAAGAGCCTATCGCGCCTGTTGAAGTAAAAAAGGGTGCTCACGTTGTAAAGATAAAGAAGTAACGGTAACGGCGGGACGGGGTCAAAACCTTCTTGGCTCCGTCCTGCACCTTAAGGACCCCTTATGCTATACCTAGATGACTTTGTGGTAGACCTTAAAAGGGTTAATCAGTATGGTGATGAGTCTACGACTAGTGATGCTCCAACCTTAGATATTATAAGATGGACAAATAAGTATATGAAGGCTGTTGCATTAATGTGCAATTGGTCTTGGCTTTTTAAATCTTTTACTGTTAATGTAGTTGCAGGTATACAAACTATAACTATTGACTCTACTATACGGAAAGTAATTGCAATTAAAAGTCCAACGGGGTCAGGACGTTTAAAAAAGATTTCAATGAAGATGGCATTAGATTGGAATACACCTGTTATTGACTCTAATGATAATTCTGTGTTGGGTTGGTACAGTGATTTTGGTGTAAGTGATACTACTGGTGCCCGTATAATACAAATTTGGGGTAAACCTGGTGTTAATGCAACACTTACGGCCTATGGTACAAGAGTAGTTGTGCCCGTTACAGTTGCAGGCATTGCAACACCCGTTACCTTTTTACCTTTTCCTGATGAGATAATGGATTGTATTTCTGACTTGGTATCTGCACGAATAAGTAAATTTAAACAAATTTCTACATGGGCACAAGAAGAAGAAGTTGTTATGAGCACACTTCGTATTCGTATGGGCGATGAACAAAGTGAACCTGCAGATGATGTTACCACACCTGTACCTAATTATTATAAAGTAAAAAAGATGTCAAGGTACCATAGATGAAAGTAATTCTTTTACTTCTAATGCTCGTCAGTTCTGTGGGAGCTCAAACCACAGCAACACCTTTGACTTTTTACCAGAGTCAATTTGGGGGCATTGATAACTATCATGACTCGGCGCGTATTGATAACATGGACTTCCAGGATGCACGAAACGTATTAACTGATAGGGGCTTTCTTGAAAAGCGTCCTGGTTCAATACGTGTAGTAGATGAGGTGCTGACTGGTTATCCTGTACTCTATAGTAAAGAGTTTGTAACGCAAGCAAATGTAAAGTACCTTTTACTTCATTCTTCTCAAACACTTTATGCCACAACTTTTGATGGCAATGTGCCAGTAGCGATTGCTACGGTTAATGTCAACTCAGTAATGGACTCCGTTTCTGCTTATGACAAACATTTCTTTACAAATGGGTATGATGCTTCATTTTACTATGATGGGGCAAGTATTGTAACTGTGTCTAGTATGCCAATGGGCAAGTACATTGAATTTGCCTATGAGCGTGTTTGGGAGGCAAATGTCCCTGGGTATGAGTCTACGTTATATGCTAGTGCTTTTGGGGACTACACAGATTGGACAATACCAGGTTCTCCGTTACCTGCAGATTCACCTACTTCTTTTACATTTGACCAACAGGATGGAAATCAGTTAACGGGCATTTTTTACTCTCCTTATGGCATACTGGTTTTTAAACGGAATAAAACCTTTGTGCTTAAAGGCCAGGACAATGATAATTTTAAGAAATACCGTATCAGTGACAATATTGGATGCGTAGATGATAGGTCCGTGCAGTTAGTTGATGGTGTTGTGCTGTGGCTTGGTGAAAAGGGTGTATACAAGTGGGCAGGTGGACTTGGTGAACCTGAAATCATAAGTAGAGACATAGATGAAACAATTAAAGATGTGCAAAACATTATTTCACGCACTAATGCCCGTGTTATTACTTCCCCTACTGACTTTGCACAAGGACAAAGTACCTTAAATAGCCCGTCATATAGTTGGTCAAGCAGTATTGTAGCTGGGTCACTAGTACCTAGTACATGGAGTTCTACGGCAAACGGAATTGATTGGAGTACAGGTACTTTGTCAAATATTGATACCTTTACAGCACTGGGCAGTGCACAAATAGGATATGAGGATTTTGAAGATTTAAATTATACAGCAAATCCAATATGGACAACTACTTCTACTGCAGTACAGTTTACATCAACTGGAGGTGCGCTCCAGAATATTGGTAATCTTACAACAGGCACAATGATTTTTACAACGTCTACTCAAGTAACAGATACCTTTTCATTTAATTGGTATGTAGGACAACCTACAGGTGTAGGTAAAGTAGTAAGCATGGGTTTTTATATAAGTAGTGTTACATTATCAAGCATATTAGCACAGGTAGGACAAACACAAGCTTCTTATGCAATTACCTATTATCAAGATATATTAGGGTATTCAAGTATTGATTTAGTGGCATGGCCAGGTACAGGGAGTGGCTCAAATATTTGTTCTACATCTACGTTAGTAACAACTGCAATACAAGGAAGCACTTATACAGTTACATTAGTACGTACAGATACTACTTTTGTATTAAACATGGGTTCTTTAAACTGTACTGGAACTACTATTTATGATTTAGGTATAAGTAAATGGTTTATAGCAAATTTATCTGGTGGAGATAGCATTGATAATTTTAATTTTATTTTTAAAACTACTGCAGCATGGCTTTCTCCAATATTTGATACTACCTTTTCTACGCCAATAGGCGGTGCACTTACTTTTTCAGAAACGGTACCTACTGGTTCAACTATAGCATATAGTGTACGTGAAAGTTCAACTGATGTACTAAGTACGTGGTCAGACTGGGTGTTAGTCAGTACAACGACTAGTGGTGCCTTTAGAATACCCTTTACAAAAAGGTATTGGCAAGAACAAGTAGAATTAACTACATCATATAGTACGCAAACGCCTAGTGTACAACTTACCAGTTTAAATGCAGTTAGCACAGGCACATGGGACAGTCATGTAATGTACCTAGGTACTGCACTAACTTCTTGGGGTCAATTCAACGCTGCAGGTACATTTTCACCTTCTAATGCCGTCTCTTTTTATACAAGGGCGAGCACGAGTAGCTTCACAGTAGGGTCTAGTACACCTTCATGGGTATTACAATCTAATGGCATTAACGTGGCATGCTCTACGGGTACGTACATGCAAGTTAGGGCAATTTCTGCAGTTGGTTCTTCTACGGACAGTGCCACAATTAATTCTTTTACCATAAATTGGTATGAGGGTGAAACTAGACAAGTAGCATCCATATTTTATGATGGCAGGTACTACTTGGCAGTGAACACAAGCACAAGTGCAACGAAGAACACCTTGGTAATAGTTTATCAGCGTAATAAGAAATGGACTTTCTTTGATGGTCTAAGCTTGAGCACTTTGAACTTATATGATTTAAAACCTTATGCCGGCAGTGGGTTTACAGATAGCAAAATTTGGCGTATAATGAATGAAGGCACGTATTACGATGATAATAACGTTGCAATAAATGCCTATGCAATAACAAAGGACTTTCAATTTGATGGACAAAATAACAATAAGATTCTCAGAAATTTTTATGTGGAGTCTTATCCTAATGTTAGTGGGGTTTTGTCTATGGCTTATTCAATTGATAAGTCAACGGTGATTTATACCTCTACTCAAAATGTAACTGCGGCAAGTGGCTTTAATGATGAAATAAAGGGTATGTTTCCAGGGTTTGCAAAAGGCAGGTACTTTAGGTTTAAGTTCTCTAATGCCATTTTAAATGAGTACTTAAAATTGGACGCCTACACAGTTTTTGGAGAGCACGAGAAGTTGTATAGGAGATAATATGGCTTTTGAATACACACCAGAAATTACCCAGGGGTACCTTGATGAACTGAATAGGCCTATAATGCAAAGAGGTGCACAACAGGTAGGTCAGGCACGTGGAGAGGCCCTTAGACGTGGATTGACTGGTGACCCTTTTGAGGCACTTAAGGTTGGCGAAGCCCAGAATAGCATGAATACCAATCTTGCAAGCACTAATGCCAACCTTAGATATGGCATTGCAGGTCTTCAGCGGGAAGAAAGAATGGGCACTGAAAACTTTAACAAGGAAAGTACCTTTAAATCAGGCGAGGCACAAAAGGATAGAGACTTCCAGGAACGCATGGCCAATATACAACGTGAGTACCAGGCTGCACTTCAACGCGCACAAGAACGTTCACAGAAGAGAAGCTTTTGGCCCAACTTAATAGCGTCTACAGTAGCTACAGGTGCCGGTTTTGCTCTTGGTGGTCCACTTGGTGCAGCTGCAGCATATAAGGCCACACCCACTAAAGAAGGATAATATTTTATGGCTGACTACACACCAACTAATGATGTCTTTGGACGTTTTATTGAAGGCCTTAAGATGGGGCAGCAGTTGCAGGAGAATAAGGCCAAACGGGTACAAGATGCATTAGAAGCACAGTACAAGGCACAAACCAGTGCTATTGCTAGACGTACAGAGAATGCAAATTTTGACTACATCTCAGGTGGCAACATTCATACGGGTGAAGAGTATGACATTGCTACAAAAATGAGTGCACAACCTGACTTGTTTCCAATGGACGCAGAAAGGCGGGACGTTGAGGACATAACTGCAAATAAAGGTTTTGACTCTAATGCCACTGGGTATGCACGGTATGACCCTACCCAAAAGGATGCCGAGCAGTACATGGCACAAGCGGGAAATATAGACCGTCTTCGTGAAGGTCTGAAACAGATGGGCAAACCAATGGGTTTAAACGTGCAAACGGACCCTGAAACGGGCATGCAGTACATACCGGGAACTAAACGGGGTGAAAAACCTACTATTACAAGTATACCGGCTAATCCTACGTTAGAAGTGCCTGCAGGTGGAACTACGCCTATAGTTACGTACAATACTGGTGTGGGCAGAAAGGGTGCTTCAGCAGAACAGACTAATATGGTGCCAATGGTTAATACACAAACTGGTCAAAGTACGTTAGTACCTAAGGGCACAATGTTGTATACACCTGTTGGTGCGGCACAAATGGCTGATACAACTACAAGGCTCTCTTCTTTGACACAGAGTTTAAATGAGTTTGAACGTCTATTACAAAACGTACCTGAAGGCAGGTTTAAAGGTAACCTTGCGGAAACAATAAATACCTTTACGGGTTACTTCCCAGAAGTGGCCACTGCTAAGGGTTTAGGTGGTGTACTTAAACCTTTGATTACGCGTGTACTGGGTGGTGATGTTGGTAACCTTGCTGCAGCTGAGCAGATACCTGCACAACGTCTTACTGAAGCACTTATTACACGTACTGGTACGGAGCGTAAACAGGCTTTTAAAGTCTTACGTCAATTAATTGCGTATAGGCAACAGGCTAATGAACTTCGTAAGGTGGGTACTACTGGCCTTTGGGGTGACCCATTGCGTGAAGTGCTAAAAGATAACGTGCAATTTACACGTTTTATTAAAGCCGTAGATGCAGGGAAGTTAAACCAGGCATTACAAGCTGTAGAAGCACCTACAAACGTACCTGCAACTAAAAAAGTTTATAAGGCGTTTTAAAAGGACCCTATAATGCCCACAAAACAAGAAGTACTGGACATCATACAAAAGGCTGCAAATGAAAAGGCAGAAGTGTCCTTTGATATGTCTAATTTGCCTGCCGACCTAAGTATTGAAGAACTTGCTACAACGCTAAAGACATTAACCGGCAAAAACACTATTAATGCACTTAAAAATGCCCAGCAAGCACAAGGCACACTATCCATACCTTTTGATACCCTTAGTAGCACACAAGTTACCCCAAGTATTACAACTGCTAATGCCAGCATGTTGCCCGAGCAACCTTTTGAAGCTCAAGAAGAACTTGAGGCACCTTCAATGGGTGAACGTTTTAAAGCTGGATTGCATAGGAAAGAACTAACTACAAACCCTACTGGTTTTGATGAAGGAGACATTGCACAGTTTGCAGGTGAAAATATTGGGCCTGGAATTGGTGCTGCAGTTGGTGCTTTATCAACTGCACCTACTTGGCTACCAACGGGTATGAGTAGTGCATTTGCTGGCAGTGTTGCTGGAGCTGCCGCCGGACGTGCAGCACAAACTGCTTTGACTCAAGACCCAAATGAACCTAAGTCAGTTGGAAGTTTAGTCATAGACCCAATAGTTGCAGGTGCTGGGCAGGCATTAGGTGAAGGAGTAATTAATAAAGTAGCAGGCAAAAGTTTTGGTGGTATTGCAGAACGCGTTTTACCTAAACGTACTATTGGGGGCTTCTTTAAAGCTGCAAGCAAAGCAAAGCCTACTAACTTTGACAAGTTAGTGGCAGGTATATTACACATTGCCCCTGGTATTCCTAAAGAAGATGCCCTAAGTGATGCGCGTAATCCTGGGCAACTTTGGGGTGCAAAGTCCATGGAAGAGGCTCAAACTTTGTATGGTAAGTTTTTAGATAAAATGGGCAGTAAAGAGGTAAGAGCTAAAGCGTATACTGGCTCAGAAGCACCATCGCCTGCGCGTATAAGAAAACTTGTTGAGTGGACTGAGGACCTAGTTAAACAAAAGAATGCTTCCGCAGAACTCTTGATAACTGCACATGAGCAAATTCAACACCTTATGCAAATGGGCAAGATGGGTGACCCTAAAGAAGCTGCTTTAGCAAAGTATTGGGGTGCAAAGTTAAGTAGACTGGCAAAACTTATTGAAAAACAAAAACCAGGGTATAAAGCTGTTAGAAAAATGTATGATAGTGCACTACTTAAAAAGGTTTTTGAGTCCCCCTACCCTTTACTAAAAGATGGCACGGCAGACATGACAAAAATAATGGGTACAATGGCTGCCGCAGTTACAAGTGGTAAAGTAGCCAGCAGTGTTGCACCTTTAGCTGGAGCTGCAGCGGCACTTTCCCCATTTGCTGTTTCACCTTATGTTGCAAAGGGTGCTTTGCATACACTAGCTGGTGCACAAAAGGTAATCAAGCAAATGCACTACCTTAGGTTACCACAAAGTGTAATTGCCGCTACATACAGGGAGCTTTTAAAGCAAGCAATACCCGAAGACCGCGAAAAGCTAAAAAAGGCAATAGTACAGGAAGAGCAAAGGGCTTTTAATCAACCTACACTCTCTAATGACCTTTACAAAACACCAGAAGAAGTACAAATGGATATGCAAGGCATACTTGATGACCAAGACCCATTAGAACTAGGACTTGAAGAATAACTTCTTATGCCAATGACCCCAGAACAAATCTCTGCAGGTTTAAAGGCCAAGTACCCTCAGTACAAAGATGTGCCTGATGAGGTATTGCTGCCTATGTTTTTTGAAAAGCACCCAGATGGTGCAACATACAAAAAGCAATTGGTTCAACCTTCTAATGCCCAAGAAACTTCCCAAGTACCTGAAGATGATTTCTTAAGAAGGCAAGTTCCTGCCAAGTTAGCAACTTCCACTAACTTGATTGCTCAAGGTGCTGGTAAGATACTTAGTAACTTGCCCTATCAAGATTACAGTAAAGAACCTACTAAAGATGAAGTAATAGATACTGTAATGAATGTAACACCTATGGGAATGGGCACGATTATTGGTAAAGGTGCTAAGAACTGGGCGCGCGTTAAAGTACCGGCACAATTAGATGCACTTGAACAATTTAAATTTAAAGAAATATCAGATGTCCCTACAATTATAAAAAAGGTCGAAGAAAATGGTAATGATATACCTTTACATGCGTTACTTGGGTATGAAGGAACACAAGTACACCCTATATTTAAGAGTTACCCTGATTTAAAAAATTGGAAGGTACGTTTTAATTCTAATGGGTACACTACTACAGACTTAAAAAGTAAAACGTTTTTTATTGACCGTACTGAACAACGTGGCAGGACTATAAAGAGTCAACTTTTACATGAAATAACACATCCTATACAAGCTTATGAAGGTTGGCAAAGTGGTGGCATGCCTGAAGACTTTAAGTCCATTATACCTAATGAAAAACAAGCCTTTAAAGCCTATGAGGCTTTAAGTGGTGAATGGCATGCAAATCAAACAGTTAAACGCCAACAGGTATCACAAAAAGGCTTAAATAATTTTCCAAGAAAAATGTCTACTGACACAAATGAGGATGCTTTTTTGGCAAATAAAGTACATACTGTTGCCTTTGGTAAAGAACAAAATATAAAAGGTAGCATAGTGCAACGAAGTGAATTAGAACTTCACCTACTTGACCTTCTAAAAAAGAACTTGCCCACTAAAGGCAAGGCATTACAGGCATTAGCAGCGAAAGACCCTGTGCAAGCCGTAAAGGCAGGTTTGCCTGTTACTGATTGGCCCAAAGTAGACAGGTGGATGAACGAACTCAAGAATTTGGGGCACGAAGGTCCTGAACTAGAGGCTATGGTCAAGACAAAGGCCAAAATGCTTATTGATGAAGTAAATGGCGTGCCTGGACTAGAAGCGCCTTCTTCTTTATCTTCTAATGCCACACAGTCTAAACAAGGTCAGATTGTACCGGCCGTAAGAGACCCAAAGACTGGGCAAGTCTACACTGGACCTTCACATAGTGAAATAATGACAAGTGTTATAGACCCTAATGCTAAAAGGGTAGTAATGCGGGAAGTGGACAAGGCACGGTATGGGAAGAGTCAGATTGGTGAAGTGCCTAAGCAACTTAGTCCTACACAAGAAAAGACCCAGTTTAATAAGGAAATGCTTATTAGACCGAGTCCTAGTGGTGAAAAAACTTGGGGTACACGTAATAAATGGTACTATGAAAACCCTAATGAACCAGGAAGTGTTCCTGGAGACCTTTGGGAATTAGAACAAGTTATACAAGGTAAAAAACCTGCATTACTTACTAATCATATTGAACCTAGCAAATTAAAACAGGTAGCCGAAGCAAATGGTTTAGTACGTGGTCGTTACAAATCAGGAAGTCTTGTAGTTGCTAAAGACCAAAAAACCCTTGATAGGGTACTTCAAGCAAAAAATGGTAGAGATTTAGGGTTAGCTTTAGGCTATGAGGACTTAACTGGTTTAGGCCCTTCAGACTTACCTAATGCTGACCCTTTTTACTCCAAGTTACAAAAGGTCTTGGAAGAACAGAAGATTCCAGAGAACATGCCCAGTCAAGGACTGATTAATACTCTTCTTAAGCAACAAGTTAAACCTGACGAAATAAAATGGAGTGGACTGGACAAGTTCTTGGAGGGGAAGAGTAGGGTTACTAAGGCGGAAGTGCAACAGTACTTGAAGGAGAATGATTTTAAGGTAAATGAGATTGAAAAAAGTGACGTACCTACGCGCACTGCAAAAGAGTATGAAGTGACTAATGCAAATGGTGAGGTAATAAATACTTTTCGTACAGAAGATGAGGCTACGGCCTATATTGATGAACTTATTGATACAAGTGATAAAGATATTTCAGGGTATACTGTAGCAAAACCAGGAACACCTGACATTGACAGAAAAACACAATATGGTCCAGACACCCATCCCGACCTTCAAATACCTGGTGCGACTAGGCATGAGGAGACTTTGTACCAACTGCCTATAAAAGAAGGAAAGGCCCCTTTTTCTGAACAACAAATAAAATTTAAAATGGATGAATGGGGTGGGACACGTGAAGAAGCAATAAAGGAAATGCAAAGATTGGGTTCTGTTAAGATGGAAGAACCTGGTTTTCAAGGTGGCCACTACGACGAACCCAATGTGCTTGCCCACGTCTTGAGGGAT
>ERZ1292632.383-Hain-H43-01um-R2-383-length-46283-cov-6_pt3 | contig 25386 bp, 30 predicted proteins | sample MGYA00564407_ERZ1292632 | MGnify/ENA primary metagenome ERZ1292632 (study PRJEB36523, sample SAMEA6512637) | groundwater metagenome | collected 2019-01-08 | study: AquaDiva: Metagenomics assemblies of 32 groundwater samples | reverse complement strand
AGGCTGTGTTTGATTCGCTGGTAGGAACGGCAACACTGAAGATTTTGCGGCAGATTGACAACTATTCATTCGACTGGAATGATTCAACCTTCAAGGCAACTCCGACAACACTCGGACAGGCTATGACGCAGGTGGATGCGACCAGATGGCCTATCCTTTACAAATATGATGCAAACACAACTGGCTGGAATAATGGCGACTATCTCTTCTGGGCTTATGATTCTGGCGATGTTACAAATTACAGCTTCGACACGTTCACTTATCGGGATGGTTCGCTGTTCTACGGTGGACTGCTGACTGATGAACGTGCAGCTTTGATGTCATTGTTCAGTGGAGGTATATCACTCACTGCTGAGGAACACAATACGCTGATGGCAATCGCAGATTACACAGACACACTGGAAGCAAGTATGACCAGAGTATCGGCTGCCATTACTAACAAGCACATTCTAAATCCTGCCGATGGAACAGTTAAGGTCTATGACGATGCCGGAGCATTGCTCTATAGCGGCCTAGCCTATTCAAACGCAGCAGGAACAGTACTTTATGATGGTACGGCAGCAGTCCATCATACTACTAGACTGACATGATTGTAGGAATGGGCTATGGATATGGGAGAGCATTAGGTGCACAAGGATATGGTTATTCTTATGCATCTGAACCATTAATTCCCGGATTATTTGTATCCGGCTATTGGATGACATTAAAAAGAAGGAGAAGGTTATAATGCCTTTCACAAAGAAAGATGGAACACGAGATTATCAATGAAGACTTGTAAAAAATGTAAACAAGAAAAATCTCTTTCTGAGTTTAGTCATAAAAGACCTAAAAATAGAAAACCCGGATTACAACCACACTGTAAAGAGTGTGCAATAGAAGATACAAGAGACTGGAGATTAAAACAATCTACTGATAGACTAAAGGATTTATACTATAAAAGAACTTATAATATAACTTTAAAAGATTTTAATAATAGGTTTATAATTCAAGAAGGAAAATGTTTACTTTGCAAAAAAGAGTTAAATGTATTTGGAATTTCTGGAGATCGTGCTTGTGTAGACCATTGTCATACTACAGGTATGATTAGAGGAATTCTTTGTAATGAGTGTAATAGAGGTTTAGGTTACTTTAAGGATAATATAATGACTTTACAAAATGCTATACAATACCTAAGTGAAGAAGGTCTGTCTTCCCAAGGAGGGCAGTAGTCGTGCCTTTTACAACCAATGGAAAGCGCGACTATTAGTTACAAGCGTGAGCTTGCTTGGGAAAAAAAACATAAGCCTAATCGAGTAAAAGATAGAGCGGCTCGTAATTCTGCTCGGAAACAAGCAGGATTAAAAGTAGGTGATCCTCGTCAAGCAGATCATAAAAAAGCTCTTGATTCTGGAGGATCAAATAAAAAATCTAATATCCAGATAATTAGTGCAAAGGCTAATTATGCTAAAGAAGTAGCTCGTAAACGTAGTAAAAAAGGAAATAACTAAAAATGAGTAAGCTTACATTGAATAATGTAGTAAGTGGATATGCTTCTGCTACCGCTACTAATACAAATAATGATTTAATTGAAGCAGCAATCGAAAATACATTGAGTAGAGATGGTACTACTCCTAATGGTATGGCTGCTCAATTGGATATGAATAGTAATAGGATTATTAACTTAGCTGCTCCTGTTCTTAGTAGTGATGCAGCTAGATTGGCTGATGTCACTGCTGCTATTAGTGGCCTTCCTACTGCAGCAATGGTAGTTAGTACTCCTGCAGGTAATATTGCTGCAACTAATGTACAAGCAGCTTTAAATGAACTTGATACTGAAAAAGCTAAATTAGCAGGCGATGCAGCACAAGCATTTGCTGCTTCTACGGTAACAGCTACTTCTTTTGTTGGAGCTTTAACAGGAAATGCAACCACAGCAACCACGGCTACTACGGCTACTACGGCTACTACGGCTACTACGGCTACTACAGCCAATGGGGTGACAGCAAGTCTTACTGGATTGCTTCGTGCTGACGCGGGTGTACTTTCTATAGGTTCGTCTTTAGTTGCGTTTACTACTATCACAGCAAACAATGCAGCATGGGCACCAAATGTGCTAACCAAGAAAATACTGGTTTGCTGTTACGGTGGTGGTGGTGGTGGTGGTGGAAAGCAAGCATCTGGTGGCTATGGTGGAGAGGGTGGAAGGGCTGGAACAATCGCGTGGGGGTTTATATCAAGTGTTAGCGGAACCTATAACGCTACAATAGGTGCTGGCGGCGCAGGAGGAGATAATACTAGTTTTGGATCAACCGGCGGCACTACTAGCTTTGGTGCTGCTGCAAGTGCTCTAGGTGGAATTGGTGGAGTGGCAAATATATATATTGGAAATGGTTTCGGAGGTAGCGGAGAAACCGGGGTGCTTAGTGGCGCTCAAGGCTCAAATGTGGGTAATGGGGCTTCAGCAGGAAATAATACGGCTGGTGGTGGTGCTGGAGCCGGACATATCAGCGCAACAATATATACCGGCGGGACTGGTGGTAGCTGAATAATTTATGTGTTTGAATTTATCTAGTAGAAAAAATGGCAAACAAAGGACGCACATTCTCCACAGATCACGGCATAGGTTTTGAAGTAATCATCCGCAAAGGCAGATGATGAAATAAATAATAATAATAAGTATAAAATAGTTTTCATTTAAATATTATACACTAAAATAAAAGAAAGTCAATAGATGGACCAAATAAATGAACATTTAAAACATGTAGTAGATACCATCTCTGTAATTACAGTAGTAGCTACACTAAATCAATGGCTTCCACCAATTGCTGCTTTATTAACAATTATTTGGACTGCATTACGTATTTTTGAAGTGTTGTCAGGAAAAACATTTGCAGAAAGACGTAAAACCCCAAGGAAAAAGAATGCACCTCGACCTGATTAGAAATGTTTTTACAGACAAATCTACTATAGGCAAACTTTATATAAATAAAGAATTTGAATGTATAACTTTAGAAGATACATTAAGAGATACTAAAGTATATGGTCAAACTGCCATCCCCGAAGGGGTATATTTAGTAATTATAGACTATAGTCCTAGATTTGAGAAAGACCTTCCTAGAATACTTAATGTACCTAGTTTTGAAGGTATACGTATACATACAGGAAATAAACCAGAAGATACACATGGATGTATCTTAGTAGGTACTTCTGTAGGAAAAGATTACATATATAATTCAGTCCTAGCTTTTAATAGTTTAATGGTTAAATTAGTAAAAGCATATAAAAATAAAGACCCAATTTACATAAAGATAACTAGTGTCCAAAAATAAAATAGATTTAATTAGAGAATCTGCTGAAGCAGACTTATCTATTTTTATTAAACTTGTAGCTCCTCATTTACTTCTTGGTGGAATTCATCAGGAACTTATACGTTGGTGGATGCGCAGTGACGCTAAAAAGAATCAACTTACTCTTCTTCCTCGTGGACACTTAAAGAGTAAACTTGCTGCTTATAGGACTGCTTGGTGGATAACAAAGCATCCTGAAACAACTGTTCTGTATGTCTCAGCGACAGCAGACTTAGCAGAAAAGCAATTATATAATATTAAACAAATTTTAGACAATCCTATCTATCGCCGTTATTGGCCTGAGATGATAGGAGTAGATGAAGGTAAAAGAGAGAAATGGGCTGTAGCAGAAATATCCGTTGACCATCCTAAAAGAAAGATGGAAGGTATACGTGATGCTACATGTAAAGCAGTAGGTCTTACTTCTAATACTACAGGTTTCCATGCGGATATAGTAGTACTAGACGACATAGTGGTTCCTACTAATGCCTATACAGAAGAAGGAAGAGATAAAGTAGCTTCTGCTTATTCTCAACTGGCTTCTATTGAAAACCCCGGTGCTCAAGAGTGGGTTGTAGGTACTCGTTACCATCCTAAAGACATCTATCAAAATATGATAGAAATGAAGGCAGAATTCTTTAATCAAGAAACAGGAGATTTAGAAGAAGAAATTGAAATATATGAATTATTTCAACGAGTTGTAGAAACTGATGGTGAATTCCTCTGGCCTATTCAAGTAAGAGCTGATGGTAAATCTTTTGGTTTTGATTACAAGATTCTAGCTTTTATTAAGGGTAAGTATCAAGGGGATATTACTCAGTTCTATGCTCAATACTATAATAACCCAAATAATGCTGATACTGCTCGTATTAGCTTGGATAAATTTCAATACTTTGAAAGAAATCTATTAGTAAATAAAGAAGGTGATTGGTACATAAAAGATAGAAAACTAAATGTATATGCTGCTATTGACTTTGCGTTCAGTTTAAGTAAAAAGGCAGACTATTCAGCTTTAGTTGTTATTGGTGTAGATCATTTACATAATTATTATGTTCTTGATATAGATAGATTTAAAACAGATAGAATATTAGAATATTTTAATCATATAGCTAAAGCACAAGAAAAATGGGGTTTCCGTAAGATAAGAGCAGAAATTACAGTAGCTCAACAATCTATTGTAAGTGAACTTAAAGAAAGTTATATCAAGCCTAATGGAATAGCCCTGTCTATTGATGAATTTAGACCTAATAGACATCAAGGAGATAAAGATGAGAGAGTTAATGCTATATTAGAACCTAAGTATGATAATATGCAGGTATGGCATTATCGTGGAGGAAATTGTCAATCTTTGGAAGAAGAACTTGTAATGCTTCATCCTCCACATGATGATATAAAAGATGCTTTAGCAAATGCCATTGCTATATCTACTTCGCCGAAACAAAGAATGAATATGAATCTTAATAGTAATGTAATTACCCACTCGCGTTTTGGCGGTGTGGCTTTTAGATAAGGAAAATAACATGGCAGGTAAAGTCGCTAAGGTGCAAGAGGTAATAGATGCTCAGACATTAGCTAAAGAATTGTCTGGTGTATATAATCGTTGGTGGATTCCTCGCTCTGAAAAAGAAGCAGAATGGAGAGAACTTCGTAACTACTTATTTGCTACTGATACAACAAAAACATCTAATAGTTCTCTTCCTTGGAAGAATACAACTACTATTCCTAAATTAACACAGATTAGGGATAATCTCCATGCAAACTATATGGATGCATTGTTTCCTAATGATAACTGGCTTCGTTGGGAAGGTTATAGTGCTGATGATGTTGTAGCTAAGAAACGTAGGGCTATTGAAGCCTATATGAAGAATAAGTTACGTGAGAGTGGTTTCCGTGAAACCATTTCCAAACTTGTCTATGATTATATTGATTATGGTAACTCTTTTGGTGAAGCTGTTTGGGTGGAAGAGAAGCATATAGACCCTATGACAGAAGAAGAGATTGTTACATATAAAGGTCCAAAAGCATTACGTATTTCTCCGTTTGATATTGTCTTTAATCCAACAGCAATGTCATTTAAGGAATCACCAAAATTTACTCGTTACTTAAAGTCTATTGGAGAACTTAAAAAGGAAGTAAAGAATAATCCTAGTTTAGGTTTTAATGAAGAAGTATTAAATAAAATTATATCTACTCGTAAAAGTATTACATCTTTCCGAATGGAAGATATTAATAAATCCGGGGGATTTTTAGTAGACGGTTTTGGTTCTTTATCTGAATACTATCAATCAGGTATGGTAGAACTCCTTGAATTTGAAGGGGATACTTACGATGATGTAAATGACGTTCTAAAAGAGAATAGAATTGTTACTATTGTAGATAGGACTCACATCTTACGTGATGTACCTAATCCTTCTTGGTTAGGTCAAGATACTAAAGTACATGTAGGTTGGAGAGAGCGTCCTGATAATCTATATGCTATGGGTCCATTAGATAATCTAGTTGGAATGCAATATCGTGTAGACCATCTTGAGAACCTTAAAGCAGATGCTCTTGACCAAACTATTCTTCCTCCTAAAGTAATTAAGGGTGACGTAGAACCATTTGAATGGGGTCCAAATTGTGAAATTCATGTTCCAGAAGACGGAGATGTGACACTGCTTGCCCCAAATCCAGCAGCCTTCCAAGTTAATAATGAAGTAGGAGTGTTACTAGCTCTTATGGAAGAGATGGCTGGAGCCCCTAAAGAAGCAATGGGTATTCGTACTCCGGGTGAAAAGACTGCCTTTGAAGTACAACAATTACAAAATGCAGCTGGTCGCATTTTCCAAAATAAGGTTAATAAATTTGAAATTGAATTTATGGAACCTTTGCTTAATAAGATGTTAGAACTTGCTAAACGTAAACTTGATATGGTAGACATTGCTCGTGTTATGGATACGGATATTGGAGTTGTAGATTTTATTAGTATAACTAAGGAAGATATTACAGCTAAAGGTAAACTTCGCCCTATCGGTGCTCGTCATTATGCTGCTCGGGCTCAGTTAATGCAGAACATGTTAGGAGTCTTTAATAGTCCAGTTGGACAAATGATTTCTCCACATGTGTCAGCTAAGAAACTTGCTCGTCTTGTAGAAGAACAAATGGGATTTGAACAATATCAATTTATACAAGATAATATTGCTGTTATTGAACAAGGAGAAACACAATCTCTTGTTAATCAAACACAACAAACTATTCAACAAAAAGATGCACTTCCTACAGATGAAGCACTATTACCAAAATAAGTAAAATAGTTCTTGACTTTTCCTTTCTTTGTGGTATAATAGAAGTTTAAGGAGAGTTAAAGTGAAAAGTATTTTCTGGGAAAAAGAATTAGATTTGATCGAAGAAAAACTAAAAAGAGGAATTACTACAGAAGAATTAGGTTCTTTTTATGGTGTATCTAGACAACGTATTTATCAGGTAATGACTAAGTTTGGATTAATTACAAATGTACATTATAGAAAAAACTTCTTACGAGATAAAGACCCTAAATACTACTGGTTTAATAAAATACTAACTACTAAAAAAGTAGAGAAGGAGCATAGGTCATTACTATTAGAGCAAATAGAACCTCCTGAGTATTGTCCTATGTTAGGTATAAAGTTAAACTATGATGGAACAGGGAGAGAAGGCTGGTCAAGAGATGACTACTCACCATCAATAGATAGAATAGATTCTAATTTAGGTTACACTAAAGATAATATTCATATAATCTCTTGGAGAGCAAACAGAATTAAAAATGATAGTACTCCAGAAGAATTAATGAAAATAGCTTTATATATGCAAAAATTGACAAAAAATATGTTGCATATATAATTGGTTTATGTTATAATAAACAAATATTATGAATATATCTTTAAAGAATAAAGAAGCAAAAGAATTTACTAAAGAAGAAATATTTGAAATTATACAAATATATATTCTTGAACTAAAAGAACTTTCTATTCGTAAAACACAAGATGAAGATTCTTTTGATAAACCTAGTTGGTCTGAGTATCAAGCGTTTCAATTAGGTTTTCAAAAAGCATTAAGTAAAGTAGCATTATTTATACCTGACCAAAAAAATCTTGAAAATTAATAAAAAAGATAGATTAGAAAAGAAATGTAATGTTTGTAAAGAAATTAAAGAATTAAAAGAATTTAATAAAAGTGTTATTTCTCCAGATAAACACTCTTATACTTGTAGATACTGTATGGTAAATCTTCGACTAAAGAGTAGATATAACCTTACACGAGAAGAAGTAGATAATTTATATATAACTCAAGAAGGTAAATGTTGTATATGTAATGAATTCTTTTTAAGAAAAAGTTTAGTAGTAGACCATAATCATAAAACAGGTATAACAAGAGGTTTGTTATGTAGCCCTTGCAATAGGGGTATTGGTTTATTAAAAGATGATAAAGAAATAATACTATCAGCAGTAAAATATTTAAATAAACACACTTAACCTAACCAAGGCAAACAAATTGAGTGAATCAACCGTTTTTACTGCAGCAGCGACCACTGATGCAATCGTAGCACCAGTTACTACAACTACTCTTCCACCAGAAGTTTCAGAATTTGTAGGAACAGGAAAGAAATATGCAACAGAAGTAGATGCACTGAAATCAATTCCTCATGCTCAAAAACATATCTCTACTCTTGAAGCAGAGTTAATTAAAGCAAATGAAGAATTGGCTAAACGCAAAACAACTGAAGCTATTCTTGAAGAGATTAGAGCGTCTAGTACATCACAAGCAACGACAACTGCTCCTGTTGGTGTAACTGTAGACCAAATGACACAAATGATTAACCAAACTCTCTTGCAAAAAGAGACAGAAATTAAAGAAAAGACTAATGTAAATCAAGTTACTTCTTTATTTACTGCTAAATATGGAGATAAGGCTGAAGCAGCTTTTATTCAAATTGCAACTGATACGGGAATTAGTGTGGAAGCTTTAAATAGATTAGCGGCTACCTCTCCGGGTGCTGTATTAAAATTAGCTGGTATTGAAAACAAGAGGAACACTCCAATTGTTACAAAACCAACTGGCTCTGTAAATACTGAGACATTTAAACAAAATAATGATGGTACTACTTTAACTGCTAAAGTTACTGGTGGTTCTACAAAAGATTTGGTTAGTGCTTGGAAAATTGCAGGTCAAAAAATTGGTAAAACAACTTAATTAAAGGAAATAAATAATGTCTCAATTAACAACTAATACAACTGCTTTTATTGAAGCCCAACAATATAGCAAGATTATTCTGGATAATCTGCATGATTATCTTTTGCCTACAGGCATGTATCGTGATGTATCGGATTTCGGTTCTGGTACAACTCTGAATATTAAAACCGTTGGTACAGTAACTCTACAGGATGCTGCTGAAGATACTCCTTTGGTATTCAATCCAATTGACACTGGTACTATCACTCTGTCTATCACTGATTATATTGGTGATGCATGGCGTGTATCTGATGACCTTCGTGAAGATGGTTCTCAAGTAGAAACTCTGATGGCAATGCGTGCATTGGAATCTACTCGTGCTCTTGGTGAACACTTTGAAGGCGACTTCTTGGCTGCTGCTAATAGTGCCCAAACAAATGCTGCTGTAAATCTGGTAAACGGTCGTCCACATCGTTGGATTGGTGGTGGTAATGGTGTAACTACTCGTGTTATGTCGTTGTCTGACTTTATTGCCATGAAACTGGCTTTTGATAAAGCAAACGTACCTGCTGGAGGTCGTATTGCTATTGTTGACCCTATTGTAGAAGCGACTATTAATAGTCTGACTAACTTGGTCAACGTATCGAATAACCCACAATTCCAAGGTATTATCACTGATGGTTTTGCACGTGACCATAAGTTTGTGCGTAACATCTTTGGTTTCGATGTATATACATCTAACTTTGTACCTGTGAAAACTGCAACTGAGGCTATTAATGCTTCTGCTTATGGTCTGGCGACTACTACTGCTGCTGTTGGTGACGTAGCAAACATCTTCATGTCTGTGACTGATGATAATACCAAACCAATTATGCACGCATGGCGTAGGCAGCCTCAAACAGAAGGATGGCGCGATCATGATAATCGTGGAGATAAGTTCCAAGTAACTTCTCGTTATGGTTTTGGTGCTCAACGTGTTGATACTCTTGGTGTTATTCTCACCAGCGGTTCTACATACTAATTTAACGAGGAGAAAATATAATGTCTTTTGAAACTGATACAAAACGTGGTGTTTTTAATAGTTATGGTGTTCGTGCCACTAACTCTGCCTATGGTGCTAATCAGGGTGATGATGTAGTTAAATTCCTTTCTATTGAATTTACTGCTCCTTCGTCTGGTGCGGGTGGTGCAACTAATGGTATGGCTGCTGCTGCTTGGGCAAAGAATGGTTTGGATGTAGTTATTCCTGCAGGTGCAGTATTCTTATCTGCCGATGTAATTGTAGAAACAGCATTTGATGCTCTTACTGCTCTTACTATTGGTACATATAATGCCGCCGACGGCACAACTGCACAAGATGCTGATGGTCTGGTAGCTGCTGCTGGTTCTGCTCTTACTGCAATTGACGCTATTGGAGATCGTTTGGTAGGTGCAGGTGCTTTGCTTGCTACTGGTACTGCTGGTCTTGGTGCTGCTGCTGCTGCTGCTGTTATCCGTGTTCTTTACACTGGTACTGTTCCAACCGTAGGTAAAGCACGTCTGTTAGTGTCTTACGCTGTTAAAGCAGCTTAATAACTATAAATAAGTAACATTCCTTGAGGGAGTAGGGGTTTCGCTCCTATTCCCTCTTTTTAATATTGGAGAATAAAATGGCTTTAACAAATGAAAAATCAATGGATTTTAATGGCATGGAAGTAGAAGTAAAAGAACTTAATATTGGTCCTTCTTCTACAGTAACACAAATTACTAATCGTTCAACAGGTGTTACTATTAATGCCTCATCTGGTCAGATTACAATGGATGCTACATCCCTTGCAGCTGGTGCAGAAGCTACATTTGTAGTTACTAATAGTTCTTGTCATGCAAAATCTGTACCTGTAGTTGCTCTAGCATCTGGTTCTACTGCTCTTACTTCTGTGGCAGGGGTTTCTGCTGTTTCTGAAGGCTCTTTTACAATTGTACTTACTAACCAAAGTGCTGCTACTGCAGACACAGGTGCATCTGTAATTAACTTTGTAATCATCAACGGAGTATAATAAATGGCCACGCAGCACGCAAATATCACAGAGGCAGATTTACATGAAAGTAAAGGTGTCTCTACTGCTGCTACTGGCTCTGTTTTAACTGCAGCAGGAGGAGTAGGTGCTTGGTCTTTTCCACAGTACATGATTGACCTAGACATTGTTTCTTTAAATACAGTAACAGCCTACCATGTAATCTCTCCTTTTGCAGGAACTATATCTCATATAGTAACAGTAATTGATTCAGCTATTGCAACTGCGGATACAACTATTACTACCTCTATTGGAGGAACTAATGTTACTAATGGTGTAGTTACAATTGCTTACTCAGGTAGTGCCGCAGGAGACACAGATATTGCTACTCCAACAGCATTAAATACAGTAACAGAACATCAAGCAATTAAATTAACAGTTAATGGAGCATCTACTGGTGCTGCTAGGTGTCATGTGCAAATACATATTCAGAGAACAGCATAATGGCTAAAATGAGTCTGTTAGAAATTGTTCAAGATATAATGAATGACTTGGATGGTGATGCAGTCAATAGTATTAATGATACTGTTGAATCATTACAAGTTGCCAACATTGTAAAGAGTACATTTAATAATATTATTGATGGAAAAGATTGGCCTCATTTATATGAACTATTTCAATTTGAGGCTCTCTCTAATACAGCCAAACCAAACTATTTAAAAATCCCTTCTACTATTATTTCTATAGATTGGATTAAATATAACACAAGAAAAGTTACAGATACTAAAGACCAATTTACTACAATAAAGTATAAGACTCCTGAAGAGTTTATGGCTCTTGTAGATGTTAGGGATTCTAGTGCTTCTACTATCCAAGTCGTAGTTGATACAAGTAGTGTAAGTCTTAATATCTTAAATAATAAAGCTCCTGAATATTTTACATCTTTTGATGATGAATATATTATACTTGACTCTTTTGATAATGCTATTGATGCCACTGTACAGCAATCTAAATCTTCTGGGAGAGGTAGACGTAATGTAACATTTACATTATCAGATACTTATACACCAGATTTACCTGTACAAATGTTCTCTTATCTTCTTAATGAAGCTAAAGCAACTGCTTTTGTTATATTGAAACAAAGTACTAATTCTAAAGCAGAACAACACTCTATGTCTCAACGTAGGCGTATGAGTCAAGATGCTTGGAAGATTAAAAAAGGTATCTCTTATCCTGATTATGGAAGAAAGAAATAATAATGAAAAGTTTTGAAACTACAAATGGTAAGAAAATAGATATGGTTATTGATAAAAAGACAGCTCATATTAAATTACAATTTAATCCCGGTGGAGAACTGCCTGTAGAATTAACAGGTTTATATACAACTCAAAAAGAAGCTGAACAAGCTGTCAATGTCTACTTAGCTAAAAAAGACTAATTAAATGGCTAAAGTCTTATCTGAGAAACAGATAAATGCTTTTGTAAAAGGTTTAATTACAGAAGCAAGTCCTCTTACATTTCCAGAGAATGCTTCTATGGATGAGGAGAACTTCGACCTAGAATCAGATGGTTCTCGTGCTCGTCGTTTAGGTGTTGATTATGAAACTGGTTATACACTAACTGCTACAGGAATAGCAACTGTTGTATTACAGTCAACAAAACAATCATCTCACTCATGGTATTTTCCCGGAGGCTCCTCTACAGTTGTATTAGGAGTTATTCGTGTTTATAATAAATTATACTTTATAGACTTATTAAAAGCCAATCCTTCAGCAAACTTAAAGAACTCTGGTAATTATATTACTATATCTGGTCTTGAGAATTCAGAAATACAAACTACAGTAATCAATGGGTATTTTATTATTGTAGGTAAAGACCTTCCTTATCCTATTATTTTATCTTATGATAAAAATACTGATGTAGTATCTCAATCTCAAATACAGATGTTTGTTAGGGATACTGATGGAGTATTTGACTCTTATGCTTCTGATTTTAGACCAACAACATTAACTAATGAACATAAATATAATCTAATTAATCAGGGATGGACTTCTAAGATAGTATCTACCTGTTTTATTCCAGGATCACCGTGGCAGATGGATATAATATTGGCAGATGGAACAACACGTCATTTTGGAATTCCTGCTAATGATATTGGTGCAATAGAATGTACTAGAACTACTATTGGTGTATATCCTAGTAATGCAGACCAATGGTCATTAGGTAAAAAAGGTACTGCATATGATGCAGCAACCTTAGCAGAATTAGAAAAATATGACCCAAACTTATTAAAAAGAAACTCTCTTTCTAATGTACAAGTACCAAAAGGAAGTATTATAATTGATCCTTTTACTAGAGGAACTTCTAGAAATACATATTCCGGTATATCTGGATTACCCTTAGACAAAGAAAATGGTAGATTTTCTACTGTTACTTCTTATGCCGGTAGAATATTTTACTCTGGTGTAACTTCTGATGTTACATCAGGAGATAGATTTTCTCCTAATTATTCTGGTTATGTATTCTTTTCACAAATAGCAACAGCAAAAGAAAAATTAGGTTTATGTTATCAAGAAAATGATCCAACTAGTCCAGAAATATCAGACTTATTAGATACAGATGGTGGAACAATACAAATACCAGAAGCAACTAAAATTACTAAACTTGTTACTACAAGAAGTTCTTTAGTAATATTTGCAGAGAATGGTATATGGGAATTGTATGGAGATACAAAAGGATTTGTAGCTACATCTTATCAAGTATCTAAAGTATCTAATATTGGTGTATCAAACCCTAATACTATAGTTGATGCTAATGGTACTATTTTATATTGGGCTAAAACAGGAATACATGTTCTTGTACAAGACCCACAAACAGGTAGATTGATAACACAAAATCTTTCTCTTAGCACAATACAATCTAAATACAATGTAATACCGGATATTGGAAAATTAAATGCTCGTGGATTTTTTGACGAAAGTCATAACCATGTCAGATGGTTATACAATGATAGTGACACTTATTCTGAAACTAATTATATAAATCATTATACTAAAGAACTTAATTTAGATTTATCTTTACAAGCATTCTATATTTATACTATAAGTAGTCTAGCAAGTAATAGTCCACATATAAGTGATTACATAAATATTCCCGGATATAGTCTTACAACTATTCCTTCAGATGTGTATGTAGGAAATGACCCTGTAATTATTACTTCTACAGATACAGTAATTATTAATACTACTACAAGTACAACCCGTAGTGGAACATATAATTTCCTTACTTTTAGAGGAGATAGTTTTACTCTAAGTAAATATAGTAATAATACATTTTATGATTGGGTTACAGCAGACGGAGTAGGAGTAAACTTCTCTAGTTATCTAATTACTGGATATGAACTTGCCGGAGATATTCTTCGTAACAAACAAGTACCATATATATTCTTTTATTTTGATAGAACAGAAGATGGTTTCTCTTTAAATGGTTCTGATTTAATATTAGATCACCAATCTGGATGCTATGTACAAGCACAATGGGATTGGACTAATAGTGCTAATTCTGGTAAATGGGGACCAACATTCCAAGCATATAGACTATTACGTCCTTATGTTCCTACTGGAGCAGCAGATACATTTGATTATGGGGATAGAGTAATTGTAACTAAAAATAAACTACGTGGGTTTGGTAAATCATTAAGTTTAAAAATTACCTCACAAGAAGGTAAGGATATGAAACTTCTTGGATGGGCTTTTCCCATTACTGGGAATAGTAAAGAATAAATATGGAAATTAAGGAGTTTTCTTTTAAAAATTGTCTTCCTCAATTAAGAGAACTATTTAAAACTCATTGGGAAGAAGTAGCATCTAATAAACATAGCCGCAATTTAAATATAGATGAAGATATGTTTATATTATTAGAGGAAAATAAAATACTTCTTTCTATTGGAGCCTTTAATGAAGATATTCTTATAGGGTATTCTATAAATATTATATCAAAAGATACACACGACTGTACAAAAATATTATGTGGAAATGATGCTCTTTATGTATCTATGGAATATAGAAAAGGCTCTATAGGAATTAAATTAATAAAAGAAACAGAAAAACAAGCTAAGAAATTAAACTGTTATGGTGTTGTATGGCACGCCAAACCTAATTCTTCTTTAGATAAATTACTAGAGAAATTAGATTATAATATTAAAGATTTTTTATATTTGAAAGAGGTATAGTATGGGGGTTTCATTAGCAGTAGCTAGTGTAGTAATTGGCGCTATAAGTCTAGAACAACAATATGAAGCAGGTAATAAAGCTGCTGGTTCAGCTAAACAAGCTGCTGCTGCACAAAAAGAATCACAAGCAGCACAAGGTAGAATGGCTGAAGTAGAAGCACAGCGAGCCCGTATTGCTCAAGTACGAGAGGCTAGAATTCGTCGTGCTCAAATTATAGGTTCTACCACTAATCTAGGGCCGGGGACTTCTGGAGTATCTGGTGCTACTGGTTCTGTTACATCACAAGAAAGTTCTAATATTGGTCTTATTAATCAAACACAAACATTTGCTCAACAAGCAACAGCAGCTAATCAACGTGCTGCAGATGCAAGTAGTGCTATGGTAGAGGCACAACAAAAAGGTGCCCAATGGCAAACTATTAATACTATCTTTGGTGCTTCAAGGACAGATTTAACTACTGTTTTTGGGGGTAATAAGATACCTAAAGCAGGTGGAAATACTTAATGGAAGACTTTTCGATTCCTCTGCCACAAGAAACTATTCCTTTATTATCCCCTAAAAAGGCTAATGATGAAGCTTTTTATGCTACAGCTAACTCAGGTACTACAGATATTGTAGGTACATTTAATACTGCTCGTACAGACTTAGAGCAAAAAGGACAATCTGATTTTGTAGATGGTGAAAATGCTAAATGGAATTCTCAAGTAGAACAGGAAACTAAACAAGTAGTTACCGGTATTCTAGAAGATAATACAATATCTCCACAACTTAAAAAGGCTATTCTACAAAGCTATTCCCTTACAGGAACAGTAGCAAGTACTCTTAAAGATAGGTATATACAAAAGACTGCTGCTGCTGAAGTAGGAAATACTCTTGCAGATAAAGAAAGTCAAGATGGAATCATTGAAACTCTTCCACAAAGAGTTATAAATAATGAAAAAAATATAACAAAAGAAACTATACATGCTGGTAAAGAAAGCATGTATGCTGCTACAGAATATTGGACACAACCATTAAAAGCAATTGCTTCTGCTGTATTGTTATCTATTCCCGCAGGTCTTGCTGGTCTTTATCAGGTGATAAAAGAACAGAGTCAAGAAGAAGCAGATAAAATAATGCAAACTATTCAGAGTCATGCTTATAAACCAACAGATGAGACAGCAAAAGAAACATTAAAGACAATGCTTAGTGCTGCAGAAACACTAGGTATCCCTGCAAAAATCATAGGTAATTTTGGGTTAAAAACTACTGGTAGTCCTTTAGTTGCTACAGCAGCAGAAATTATATTAGACCCTATTAACTATATTCCTTTAGGACTATTAGCTAAAAATAAAAAGAGCCTTCTTACTGTTAAATCAGATACTCCTTTAGCAACTACTGCTGCTGCTAATCCTAAAGCTGCACAAAATTTAGCTGTTAGTGCTTTAAAAGACCCTACAGATAAGATTGCTGCTGCTGTTGGAGCAGACAAAGGAACCATTGTACATGATTGGGTTCTTCCTAAAATCTTTCCAAATGATGTAGCAAAAGCACATCCAGATTTAACAGCTGAGATAGCCAAGGCAGATACAAATATTCGTGAGACTTTTGCAAGTCTTCGTTATGACCCTAATATTATTAATGCTACTAAAAGGGAAGAAGAAGTAAGTAAAATATTTAATATTATTACTGAAAGTCGTACCCCTTATTATAATCAATCTATGTCCTTAATTAATGAGACAGATGAATTATTTGAAGGAAGTGCTATCTTTAGTCGTAATGGTGGCTATGGATATAAGAGAGAAAAAGATGCTCTTGCTGCACATGCTAAACTAAAAGAATCTATTGACAATCTTCCTCCAGAGCATCAAGGAACTCTTTCTGTTATAAAACAGGATGGAGAATTCTTTGTTAATTGGAAATGGAAAAAAGAATACGATGATGTATCTAGTAAAATATTTAGTAAAGATGCAATTCAAACAACTGTATTAGGAAGAGATGTATCTAATTTAGCTCGTTCTGGAGTAGGTCGTTGGTTATTCCCTACAGGAAGATTCCCACAATGGTTAGAGTTTGGGGCTTTACGTGGTATTGAACGCAGTGCTGGTCAAAGAGAAGCCCTTACTAAAACTATTAGAGATAACATTTCTAATACCAAACACGGAAAAGAATTAGATTATCTTATTCGTGAAGCAGAAGAGAAAGGTATTGACTATTTTAGTCCTAAAGAAATAAGTGGATTGTTTCCTAAACTGTCTTCTAAACAAGCAGAAGACCTTTTTGTTACTCATACTTGGTGGCGCAGGCAGCAGCAATATAATCATAACTTTATGAATAGAGAGCATAGACATCGTTTATTAAAAGATGATATGCAAGGTATGTATGATAAGGCAGGTAATTATCTTGGACCAGCTACATCAAAGGTCGGTCCTAAAGAAATAGAAGACATACGTGAAGTATTTGATTTAGATACAAATATGGTAGTTAAGTTTGACCCTATTGCTAATGAGAAATTTGGTAAGACTCTTGTACGTCTTAATGAAAAAGTATCCGGTCAAGGTGAAGTACATCACTATGGATTAGTAGGGGGTAATGTAAAATTAGACCTTCTTCCTAATGAGGTGCTTGCTAGACTTCCGGGATATTCAGGACGTAGAGTTAAAGAAAGTTTCTTTGTAACCTCTATTCCTAAAAGTCTGGTTGTTAATGGATTAACTAAATCTAGTCCTACAGGTCTTCGTGAGTATGCAAAAACAAAAGCAGCTGCTCGTACAGAAGCAGAAGGTAATAAAATTGCTGAAGAATTAAGGGCAAATAATCCAGATGATATTATTGAAGTAAGACCAGAGAGAAGTGAGAATTGGGGTAAAGTTCTCACTGATTATCAGATACATCAAGAGTTTCTTCAACACTCTATGAAGAGAGGTGCTAGACTTCCTTCTGTAGATGCTCCTGCACGTCTTGAAGATAGAATGCTTACCTTACTCAATACTACTAATTCAATCTCTCGTATGGGTGCTTTTAGAGCATGGGATGATGCACTTCAATCTGCATTCGTAAAGAGATATTCTGAATTCACTAAAGGACAATTTCCTCAGTATGCTACTGATATTAAACCTTTAGAGAATATGGGTAGAGACTTAAAACAAGAATATGATAATGCTCATGCTATGTTTAAATATTATGAGCGTATGAAAAATAATGAAACAAGAGGTGATTTCCTTTGGACTAAAGGACTTCATGCTATTGCTGATATACTAGAGAAATGGAAGATTCCTGCTGGAGCATTACGTGGTAATCATCAGAATCCTCTTATGTTCGCTAAGACTGTTGCTACTGTAGGCTATATTCATATGGCTCCTATTCGTCAATGGCTTATCCAACCAGTACAACAATTAGAAATGTATGCTCTTAACCCTAGTACAGCAGCCAAGAATTTTGCAAACACTATGGCTATTCGTATGTATATAGGAGCAGATTCACAGATGATAAAGAAATCTGGTGGCTCTGAAATAATTAAATTTAATGCAAAGAAAGCAGGAGAACTTGCTGGAAATAAAGAATTCTTAGATGATGTAGAAGCTATTCGTAAAAGTGGTTTGTTACAATCTGTAGATATGAATAGTATTGTGCATGGGGTATTTAAGGAAGTAGATAGAAATCTAGTAGAGAATGTTCCTGAGAAGATTTGGAAAGACATTGAAACATCTGTAAAAGCTATACCTAGACTCTCTAGGGCTGCTGGTTTTGATGCTGCTGAATTAACTAATAGGGTTGGTAACTGGCTTCAAGTTAAAGATTTATGGAAAGTAAAGAATCCCGGAAAGAACTGGAAGTCGAAAGAGGCATTAGAACAAATCTCTGCAGAGGCTTCTAGACTATCAGGAGCTATGAATAGGGCAGGTGCTCTTCCATATCAAGAAGGAATGCTTTCTCCTATTATGCAATTCGTAGCCATTAATCAAAAAATGCTAATGAATCTTATTCAGGATAATGCTACTATTCTTACTAAAGAACAGAGAGCTAGACTTGCTGCGGTTAGATTAGGTTTGTATGGAGCTAAGTATGGTATCCCCGGCGGAGCAATTGCATATCACTTCATTGAGAAATCAGATAATGAAGAAGTAAAGAAATATGCAGAGCAGATTAAAAGAGGAGCTATAGATTCTGCTGCTAATAGAATGTTAGCTGCTGTAGTAGAACCAGATGAGAAGCCTGATGTAGCTGTATCTAAAGCTCTGTCTCCTTATAGTGAAGGTTTCCATCCTTATTTTGCTGTTATGTGGGAGATGACTAAGCTATTTGATGATAAGCCCGCTAATCCTAGGTATCCTGCTTTTGGTATGATTAGTAGTTTTGGTCTGGCTATTGAGGATATGCAGGGTTGGTGGATTACTCGTGAAGTGAATGAAGAGAATTTCTCACAAATGGCAATGGAAGCAGCAGAAGTTGCTTCTGGTTTTAATAGTTATTCACAAGGACTATTAATGCTTGGTATGAGAGATAAAGTAACAAAAGCTGGTAATAAGTATGGTATGCAATTTACAGCATCAGAAGCATACACAAAAATGATTACAGGATTTAGTACAGCTAAAGAAGAAGACTTGTGGAAACTTGTTGAATTAGAACGAGATACTAAAAGTCAAAAAGCTGAAATGGCTAAGATAATTTATAGGCAAATGTCTAATCAACGTAATAAATTAAGTGAAGATGACTATGCTCTTAAAGTACAAAGACTTAATTCATTTATTTCTTTACTTGACCCAACACACTTCTCTGAAGCAGATAAATTAGATGTTATTAATGAAGTAGAGAAACTAGACAAGAAGAATTATACTACTATAAAAGAGTCAATTCTTGTTGAACATTTTAAGTATCATTTAGAAAAAAGAACTCAAGAATGGAAACAAGTAGATGATATTTTACGTCGTCTTCCAGACCCTGAAGTTCAGAAATACATCAAGGCTATTGACGAAGGGAACCTCTAATGCCACAATTTGGAACTGAAGTAACATCTATGAGTGCTCCTGATACAAGGGGGTTTAGTCGTGGACAGGAAGGTGTTCAAGATAGGAGTGGTGCTTTAGCTATTGCAGCTAATACAGGTCTTATTGAAGGAGCAGGTAAACTTGCTGTAGATGCCTATCATGGGTATCAAATAGCAGAGACGGAAAAAGATATCATTCCTATTATAGAAGAATATGATAATAGGAAAAACCCTGCTTCTATTTTTACTGGTATGGTTAAAGAAACATCAGACCCAACATTAGCCCAATTTCAAGAAACAACTAAGAAGTATAAGATGGCTTCTGAACAAGGGATAATGAGTCCGGCAGAGTTTGATACTCGTGTTAGGGATACATTACGTCAAGCAGTTAATAAGAATCCCGGAATGCTAAAAGAGTTGTCAGACCATGCTGCTAATATACTTGAACTCTCTGGAAGTAATGCTCTTATTAAATCAGATATTAGTGATGCAGCTAAAGTAGCTAAAGCTAATGAAGCTGAAAAGGCATTTATTCTAGACGTTGCTAAAACTGCTAAGACACCTTTGATGATGAATTCAGATGGTTCTATTGACTATACTGGAATGAATGTAAAGAACACTATCTGGCAGAATGAGAATGCTGTTATAGAGAAAGCAGATAGACAGGATAAATTTACTGAAGACCAGTTTAGGGATTTTGGAACTGTATATGTAACAGGTAAGATTAATCAAGTCACTGATTTAGCTATTGCTACCTTTAACGACCCATCTATTCCATATGAAAAAGCAATGTTAAATGCTAATTTTATGTTAGATAGTGTTGCTCAGGAAATGGCAGCTGACCCTCGTGTAGGTCGTATCTTAGATAAACCTGCTGTACAAACTACAATGAAGTATATGAATGACCAAATTACATCTATTAAATCTAATCTTAAAAGTTTTACTTCAGGAGCAGATGCTGCTGAGTATTTAAAGAATAGTGTTAATATGCTTCGTGATAGACAATATCAAGACATATCTAAAACAACTAATCCTTTAATGTTAGATGTATTAACTAAACTTACAGCTAATGCTGGTATTGCTGATTTCATTACTAGACATACTGCTGTAAAAGTACAGTTGTTAAAAGGTATAGAAGACATTGCTAATAATCTTCCTACAAGTGGAAGTGCTATTTATGATAAAGATGCAGCAACCAAGAAGTCTTTATTTGACAAAGTATTTAGTTCTTTAGTAATTGATGCAGGAAAAGAAGGGGAAGATACCTCTGTTATTGCTTTATCTAATGCTATTTCAAAAGCTAATAGGGAAGTTGCAGTTATGCCTATAGATAAGAAGTATGAATTTTATAGGGATTATGTAAAGACATTAGGTGCTTCAACTTCAAAAGAAGGACTAAAGAAATTGGATTCTTCTTCTGTACAAAAGGCTCTTACTAATCTAGATGAGTTTTCGGTAATTACTCTTACAGATATGCAAAAGACAATTAAGAAATATGAGGACAGAGGAATTAAAGTAAACATGGATATTCTTCCTGATGGTCGTATTACCATGAGTACAAATAATGACCAGATAACTTCAGAACTTAATAAGAAATATTCAAATAATATTAATGATAGTTTATTAGCATTTGCTAATATAGGTGGATATAATTCTAGTAAAGAAGCACATGAAAAATTCTATACACAATATCAGAAATTCTTTATGAGTGGTGGTCTTAGTGTGACTGATAGAAATGCTACTCCTCCAGATGAGGATGCAACACCAGAAATTAAAACTAAAATAGCTAATGCTTTAAAAGCAGGAGCAACTATTAAACAAATAGCGGGGGCTGTTCGTAGGGATGAAGCTTGGGTTAGAGCTAATATAGATTAATATGCCTAATATATCTATGGATTTTAAATCAGCAATGGGGGTAGTTGATAAACCAACTATCCCTTCTGATGATGTAATGCGAGAAATGTCTTTTGCTAATATGACAGCATTAAGAAATGCCTATTCTAATGATATGGAAACTCAAAAGAAACTTGCTCCTTTTGAACATGCTGCCTTTGCAAGAGAGATTGTAGATAATAATCCTGCTATGGCTATTCCTCTTTCATTTATGATTCCGGGATACCAAATATATAAAGTTGGTAATGAAGTAGCTAAATCTTATGGTGTAGGAGATGAAACAGCTACTCCTCCTAATAAAGAGCAACTAACAGAAGCTTTCAAAGCAATTTATGAAACTTTAAGGAAAAAGAAGTAAAAAAAAGGGGTTTAAAGCCATTCTTAAAGTGTACTTAATACCTACACCTCAAAAAGACCTTAAACCCCTTCTACCTACCTTAAAACCTCTTTAATGTAAATTAGTACTTTCAGGCATAATATCTGCCTCATTTACATCACTTTCTCTAACTTCTGTAATTAAAAGCTCAAAAAGTACTGTTGGTTCCTCTGGATAGCTCCATCTAAATAGTGGTGGAGTCTCCTTAAAGTTAAATTTCTCTTTTCGTAGTTCTTTTATTATCCTTAACAACTCTTTTTTCATTGACATATTTTTCCTTTAAATTTCACAAGAACCACTTGAACAAGCAAGTGTCTGTGTTCCAATTGTATTATCATCTTCTTCTACAAATAAAGACCAATCAATATTTGCAGGCATCTCTTCTACTAATTTATTATACTCTTCTTCTGTAATATCAGTATATGGAGCTTGTACATAACTATGATTACTAAATGGTAAGAAAGATATACCAGATATTTCATCAAAGTGTTTCCATACCCAAGCACCAACTTCAGGCCATTCATCATCTTTAACACTAATGGTTACTGAAGGTTTATGTTGGCACCAATAACGTTGATATAGGAGCCAAAGTTCAAGCTGCTCTAATGCAGTTTTATCTGTCCTACATATTGCTCCTTTAGGAGCCTTCATAGGGAAACTAAATACTGCAGTACTTTCTGGATGATAGGCTTCATCTTCCACAGGAACACCTTTATCTTTTAAGAATGAATATATTGGGTCTTTCTTATCCATCCTAATCCGACGTACATAAAAAGGATTATGTCTTGCATGAATACCACTTGCACTATCTACTAATTGAGACACCGTACCACTTGGTTTCACACAAGTAATAGAAGCTGATACAGGTATATCAAGTTTAGCAGCCCATTCTTTATTAGTTTCACGAGCCACATTACGTAAATCCTCAAGAATCTGTGGTAATTCAACATCATTAGCTGGTCTATTAGAACCACTCATTACCTCATTATCCATGATGCCTGTGAGACTGACTCCTAGAAGCCTCTCTTCCTCTGTATTCTTTATCCATTCATCAGATAAGAAATGGAAATACGTAAGTGTAGATTGAATAGTGCCTAATATAGTAGCAAGTACTACTTTTCGTTTAATGGTTTCATAGGTGTCTGTAGCTCGTACAATAACTTCTGTAAGATTACAAAACTGTTTGTCTCGTAATATGATTTCAGAGCATGGGTTACAACCATATGCAATAGTTCCATCTCTTCCAAACTTAACTGCTTGTTTTTGAGAAGCAACCCTATTGAATATACCACGCTCTCCTGATTTAGATTTCTCAAGAGAACACCACTCTTCCATAAAAGTACCCACATCTGGCTTCTCTGTACAAGCTACAGAATTATTAGAAAGACCTAAATGAGGCTTATCATTATACCATGCACCCATCTTAGCTTCCCTCATACGTCTATCTGTTAAGTTAGACAAACTAATAAGAGCAGAACGACGAACACCACCCACTACAACAATTTCACCTATCATACACATAAGTTCATGTACTTCTAGACTATTCAATTTTCTTCCTTTAGCAGCTTTAAATGTCTCTGCTGTAAAATCAAATAGTTTCTTTAATGGTTCTGGACCAGAAGCCCTACCACCAAAGGTTTTAAGCCTTGCTCCGTTAGGACGTACTTTAGAGAAATCAAAACTAGGAATGTCACCATCATATAAATTCCTAATTAAATTCTTATATGCTTTTGCCCATCCAAGTTTACTATCTCCTACTACAATTACATCTTCAATATATTCTACTTTTTCTGGAATAGTGGGAAGTTTAGCAATCTCTTGACGTTCACAAGAGAATCCTACACCTGTACCATTCATAAGAATATAAAGTGCCTCACTAAATGCTCTCTTATTATTAATAGCTAAGTAAGCACAATTATATGCAGAGATATTATCTCGTTCACAAGCCTCCCCTGCACTCATCAGAAGACGCATACTAGGCATTACTTCAAGATTAAAAATAGCATATCTAAGTTGTTCTAATGTATCTTCTTGTTTATATTCAGTTTTAAAAGCAAGAAATTTAATTAATCTATCAACCGTTTCTTCCCATGTTTCTCTACGTTTAAGTTCAGGTATATATCTAGCATAACGTGAGAGAGCAATTATAGTAGAATAAGTAGACATTGTATTATTTTGCATAGTTTTTAGTCCTATTTGTTAATGCCCTAAAAATAGTCATTGTAGAAAATAAAGTTTCATCTGCTATTTTTTCATAGGAAAGTCCACTATCACGTAATAATTTTATTTTTAATAAGTCTTCTTCTGTTAGTTTACAACAATGTGCCTTTTTACTATTAAAAAGAGGGAATATATCAGAATCCCAAACAAGTAAATTCTCCATAATTAAAGAGTCACTTTTAGACAGTCTACTATCCACTATATGGACCCAAGAATTAGAGGTAAATCCTTTATTAGTTAGTTCCATTAAATATTTATCATGTTCTTTATTACGTAAATTTCCTTGAGCATAAACCCAAGCTCTACCTTTAGACCCTTGTCCTATATATAAAAGAATTCCTGTTTCTGGACATATATGCTTATAAACATAATAAATGTTTTGATAAGTACTAGGTAAACTACTCATAGATTCTTTCTTCATCAAATTCTTCCTCAATATCTACAGTCAATGAATCTATCTTATCTTCAATAACATCAATAAACCTATCAACTAAATCCTCAGATGAAATGTCTAACTTTTCCATTAGAGTTATCTCATCTATCTTTTTTAATTTATCACATAACTCTGTTAGTGTAAGCATCTTACTTCCTATCTACACTATTAACTTTTTCAAATGTACGAAGACCACCAATACCAAGAAGACCCCCTAACATAGTAATAAGAACAGCCATATCTAATGGAGGAAGGACTACAGGATGATTAACTACAATGGTTCCCCAAGTAATTAAAGGAGCAATCATAAACTGCATAGCTAGTCCTATTGTACATACCCAACCAACTGCTGGCCTCCAACCACTAACAAATAAACTAGGAGATGCAGCCTCAACCTTATTAATTTCAAGTTGACCATTAACAAGTGCAAAAGCATTTGCAAGCTCCTGCTTTTCCTGTTCAGTTTTATCAGGCCATATTTTATTAACTGCTGTTTTTACTAAATCAAAACCTGCACTTACCGGGTCAAAGCTCATTTATGTGTCTCCAAAAGAATCAATTGGTCAAGATAATGCTTAGCTTTCATTAAATCATCTAATCCATTCTTCTTATTATGCCTACAAACATATTTTACTACATTACCTTCATAAAAATTAAGGTTTTGTTTTGTAATAAAAGTACCTATTGACCAATCTCTATTATAATGTATGGGACTATTATACTCTTCCATACCATAATTATCACCGGGAAAATTATTCA
>ERZ1292632.1254-Hain-H43-01um-R2-1254-length-25415-cov-7_pt1 | contig 25415 bp, 22 predicted proteins | sample MGYA00564407_ERZ1292632 | MGnify/ENA primary metagenome ERZ1292632 (study PRJEB36523, sample SAMEA6512637) | groundwater metagenome | collected 2019-01-08 | study: AquaDiva: Metagenomics assemblies of 32 groundwater samples | reverse complement strand
CTCATGGTCTCCTCCATATACGGTCCAGGGCATCCCCGTCCCCGGAATGGTTGCTCGCGAATAGGGTACACGCCCCGCACAGACGGTTGAATCGGCCAACCGCCACAAACGATTCGTCGCATCGCAGGCACCGGCGAGCGATCCGCTCCTCCCGATTGGGAGGATGTAACCGGGAGCCCCCGTGTTGTTTCTCCTTCATTCCTTCTTCATCTCCGCCTCGATATCGGCAGTCGTAACTCCGAGCGCGTCGGCCACGGCCACGGCCAGGTCAAACTTCGGCTCATGTTCCCGCGCCGCATAGAGCGCGGCGGGGCTCTCCATCCCCATCTTGCGGGCCAAGTCGGCCCACGACATCCTGACACCGAGCCGGCGATCCACCGCCCGCCAGAAGGATGTCATCTTGCTTGTTTCCATTCTTGCCTCCGGGGCCTCTTCTGCCCTCATTGGAGCACAGCCTATCCCTTCCGGCAGAGCCTGTCAACCCTTTGGGGTGGTTCACGACGAGCGGACCAAACCGCCCGGAAACCGCCCTTCGCGCCAGGTCGATCGTAAGTGCCTGAAATCAAAGGAAAGCGCCCGGACGAAAACGGAAAAACCACACCGCTTGCGGATTCGCCCCCATCGCGCTATCCTCTAGTCTGCACCATGGGCGGCGGGGGACCCTTCCAGTCTCTCCCCGTCGAAAGGAGGATACGATGGGCAAGAGATCAGGAACTATCATCGAGAGACGAAAGGCGAGAAGCGTCGGGGCGGAGGTCTTCAACAAGCCGGACAAGGACGGCCTCTCGCAGCGGGACCGGGAGATGCTGGCGACCGGATACCGTTGCGCCATCGGCCTTTCCGTCAACTATGGAATGCCCAAGGATCTGGCGAAGATCGTCCTGGGCTACGGAATCGCGGCCTTTCTGCCGAAGGGCACGAAAGAACAGTTCGATGCCGTTGGAGCCTTGGCGGATGGAATGAGCCGCGCGATAGTGCGCGGCGTTGTCACCGAGGGGCACAGAATTGCCCCCGCATCCTCCGAGGAAGTGAGGAAGTTCGCCAACTGATATGAGCGAGGCCGCCCCCAAGATCCGGCCGGATAACGCCCTGCCGCGACCCGATCAGCCCGGAGACGGGGCCAGAATCTACGAGTGGGGCGGCGAAGAATTCCACGATGCGATAGCCGGCCGCAAGTTCCTTCAAGAGAAATTCTATCCCTGGTACGCTCAGAACCCGATCCGCTTCTTGAAGGACGCCGTCAAGATAGCGGACAAGCGCAAGAAACTTGTGCCCCTTGATGTGCGGCACCCCGATTACACGCGGGCGCAAGTTTACTTCGTCGAACAATTCCTCGACATGCTGTGGAGCACGGGACGCGTCCGGATGATCGTCCTGAAGGCGCGGCAGTGGGGCTGCACGACCCTCACGAACGCCCTCCTGCTCTGGTTCATGTTGTTCTCCGAATTCGCAGAATGTGTCACGGTGGCGGAGAAGACCAAGAAATCGGAGGGCATCCTCAAGATGCTTCACCGCATGGTCAAGCACCTGCCGAAATGGGTCCGGCCGAAACTCCTGCGAAGCGCCGTTCATACGATCGTCTTCGACGGCTTCCCCCCGGAATGGGACCGGCTAGGCCGAAAGAACGACAGCCAGATCCAGGTGGATACGGCGAACGCCTGCGACGTGGGCAGCTCCCTGACCCTGACCGGCCTGCATGGCTCGGAAGTCTCGCGCTGGCCCGATCGGGCGGAAGAGGTCCTAGACGCAGCAAGAAACGCGCTGGCGGACGTGGGCCGGTCCATGTGCGTCCTGGAGTCCACAGCATACGGCGTCGGAGGCGTCTTCTACGACGAGTGCATGAAGGCAATGCGGGGCGAGAGCGACTACCGCTTCATCTTCATCCCGTGGTTCGCCATCGACGAATACCGCCTGCGTCCGGGCGATTCCAGGCTTGAGAGCGCGCCGGGAAACTGCCGAGACGTGGCGCGGCTGCACACGATGTTGACCGCTGGAGATTTCTCTCTTCTTGACGACGACGAACGACAGCTCATGGCGCTCGGGGCGGAAGACAGGTTCGGCCCCATCGACGCGGAACAACTTCTCTGGCGCAGGTGGGCCATTCCGAACAAGTGCCGCAACAACAAACTCACCTTCCGCCAGGAATACCCGGCCACGCCCATGGAGGCGTTCATAGGCTCCGGGCAACCCGTGTTCTCGCCCGGCGCGGTCCAGTGGCAGGTGGCGAATAACTGCCGTCCTGGCGAGCGCGGCGAGTTCGTCCGCGATGAGGAGACGCGAGCGGTCAAGTGGATTCCCGTGCCCGAGGGGAGTTGGGAGATGTTCGTTCCCATGATCCCCGGGCACGAATACATTCTGGCGGCGGACTTCGCAGAGGGCGACGTGATGCCCCTGGCGCACCATCGGGAGCCCGACAAGACGGCGCTCTGCGTCTTGGACCGCAACACGAAGGAACAGGTTGCGCGGGCCAAGGGCCGCTTCATGCCCTACGACACGGCGCAAATGATGATCCTGGCGGGTCAGCATTACAACTGGGCCATGCTCGCGCCGGAGAACAATGCCGGATTCGGCACGGTCGCCATCGAGGCGGCTAAGGAAGCGAACTACCCCTCTGTCTACATGACGCGGGTGTGGGACACCATGGGCCAGGAGATTGGGCGAAAGTTTGGCTGGGTGACCTCTGTTTCCAGTCGAGCGCAGATGTTCGACACGGCACAACGTCTCGTCCACACGAAACAGGTTATCATCCATTCGGTGGAGTTGGCGGAAGAACTCATGGCGCTCGTCTATGTCCGCCGCGCGTCCTCTCGGGTGCGTCCCGAGGCCAAACCCGGCGCAAAGGACGACGAGGCGGTAGCCTTCATCATCGCCCTCGAAGTAGACCGCCAACTTGGCATCATCGCGAAACTGGAGCAGGTTGACCGCAGACCGCCTCCGGATATCAATAGTCCTCTCTATGGGCGCTGGCTTCGACGCGAAGAGGAGGAGGGTCGGGGTCCGGCCGTCTTCGAGGAATACCTCTAGGAAATACCGCTTGACACTCCCCGCGGTGTCTCAGTATGATACAGGCGCAAGCGGGTGTCGCAAAAGGAGACACCATGACGATAGCGCTGGTCATTGTCGTTCTCATATTCGTCGCTTTCTTGGCGTTTGAATCAGAGCGTAACCGACAGGCCCGGCTGGCCGAAGCGGCAGCGAATCTGGACTTTCGCAAGCAGCAACTCGCGTTCGAGCAGGAGTACCGAAAGGCGCTTCTTGCCGACAAGAGCGAAGATCGCAACATCGCCGAGAAGATCCGGCAGGAACAGATGGAAGAATGGAGGGAGCGCCTTGGGGGACCGTCCACAGATCCCGCGTCGCAGGGGCTCCGACCGCAGGGGATTGACCCTCGGGTGGGAGATGACCGCACCCGCGACCTATTCGGGGCGGGGTGATACCGTGTTGACAGGAGTGTCGCTTCCTGAAACACATGGTCGCACGCCAATCCTGGACCCTGGAGATTTCGGTTCGGCGCTTACGGCGCGGGCTGAGAGTGAAGAACGTAGCAAGATCGGAAGGGAACGCGGGCACACAAGCCCCTTTGCGCTCGTTGTGTGGGGGTAGCGGTTGTCGTATCTCGCCGACATCAAGCAGATTTGCCGGGCGACCGAACAGGCGAAGGCTCCCCACGTCGCGAAGGCATACCAGAACATCGTGATGTTCAAGGGCGCGCACTTCCAGGATTGGAGCGACGTGTACGGCCTTTCCCAGCACCACAGAAACAAGCCGAAATGGCGGGTGGAGATCGCCTTCAACTATTTCCAGACGATCGCGCTGACGCTTGCGGCCAAACTGACGATGAACCGTCCGGGCTGGGCCGTGAAGCCGGCCACCAGAGATCAGGACGATAGGGATAAGGCCCGCCTCAGTCGCTGCCTCCTCGACTACATATGGGAAGAGTTGGGTTGCCAGGCGAAACTCTACTTGACCGCCCTCCAGATGATTCTTACGGGGATAGGATGGTGGGCAGTCTATTGGGACAGGACGGCCGGGACGCGCTGGCAGTCCACGAATCCAGAGAGCGGAGAGGTCGCGAAGGAGGGCGTGACCGGATTCCCCCGCATCGACCCCGTCCTCATGTTCGACATCGGCATCGATCCCTTCTCCTCCGACACGAGGGCCGCCGAGTGGGGATACCGCATTCGCCACTGCTCGACCGAATGGGCCAAGAAGATGTGGGCGAAGACCCTCAAGGGCGATCCCTCCGGGGAAGACGACGAGCTAACCCACCGACTCCAGTCCTCGCCGGCGCTCACCACGATCACCGATTCCGAGGTCTTTGCGGGCAGGTATGTTTCCGTCGTCGAGTTCTATGACGCGTCCAAGGAGAAGTTCACGATCTTTGCGCCGAAGGAGGGGATCATTCTGGACCGCGGGCCATGGAAGCTTCCCGTGCCCTTCCTCGCGGCTCGGGCAATCCCCAATATCGGCGATATCGAGAGCGGCGGAATCGGCAGCAACGCATGGATCGGCGAAACTCCCATGTCCTCACTCTGCGAACTACAGCGGATCTTCAACCGCTCCATGTGCCAACTCATTGAAATCAACAACCTCCTGGCGCATCCCCGCATCCTGGCTCACACTTCGGCCCGTCTCAATCCCTTCTCGCTCGTGGACGCGCCGGGCTCCGTGGTTGAATATTCAGGCATGGCCCCTCCCCCGACTCCCTTCCATGTGGGCCAGGTTTCCGGCTGGTCCTTTCAGATGCCGGAGCGGATCAAGGACTACATGCACGACGTTTCCGGCGTCCATGAAGCCTCCTACGGCGGCAACATGGGCTCCATTCAGTCCGGGCGCGGCATTGCAATCATGGCGGAGCAGGACGCAACGAAATTTGCGCCCATGGCCCGCAGCCTGAGCGAGATGATCCGACAGGCGGCGGTCCAGAACCTCAAGATGTGGCGGCAGTTCGCGGACGGGCCCGCGACCGTACGCGTGGCGGGACGAAACGCCGCCTTCGAGGTATTCCAGTTCTACGCCGATCGGGACATCACGTCAACGGACGTGGTCGTCGAGCTGGGTTCTACCTACGCGGGCAACCAGGCGCTGAGGAAGGATCAGCTCATTCAGATGTGGCACGCGGGCGCCTTCCAGGATCGTCGCATGTTCCTTCGCATGATGGAATTCGGCGACCTCGACGAGGATGCAGTTGACACTCACCGCCTCAAGCAGACGCGGGAGATTGAAGAGATAATCGCCGGAAAGGGCAGGCAAGTCGCCGTCAAGCCCTGGCACGACAATTACATCCACCTGGATCGCCTTACGGAGTTCATGAACTCGACCACCTACGACGCTCTCCCTCTCCCCCTTCAGCAACAGCTTGAGGCGCACTTCGAGGGGCACATGAACATCGAGCAGCAGCGCATGGCCTCGGAACAGCAGGCCGCGCAGCAACGGGGCGTCGCCTCTGCGGGCGCTCCGAAGTCAGAATCGTTTTCTCTCACCTCGCAGCCGGACATTCCGAGCATGGGACTCGATAGGCAGGCGGAAGCCTTCCCTGGCGCGGGGATGGGCACAATGCTTCAAGGAGGAGGTCTGAAACAATGAAGCTCAACACAGCGGAAACGAAAGACGGGAACACGACGGACAAGGGGATTCAGGGAACCGCCGAGGAGGACGGGGCGCAGGGTGCGCCGGCACCCAAGGAGGAACCCAAGGAATACGACTATCGGGCGCTGGATGTACCTGCCGAGCCGACCATCGAAGGCAGCAAGAAGCCGGACCAGACGGACGTTCTGGTGGACTTGCTGGCCGGGATGCAGGAGTCGAATCAGCGACTCGCGGAAATGGTGGCTCAGCAGGGAAGGCGGCTTGCCTCGCTGGAGACGAGACCGACCAGAGGAACGGAGGAACCGGGCAACATGGACGACGACGGAGAGATCACGGACCCGAACAAGGCCGCGGCCCTCCTCGTCAAGGAGATTCGGAGATTGGAGGGCAGGCTGACGCAGCAGGGGCAGGAGACGAAGCGCATGGTGGAGACGGCGGAGTACGGCATCCGGCGCGAAGGCGTCCAGGAGAAGCTCGGTCAGGCCGTTGACGCGTTGAACGCCAAGCATGGGCGAGTGTTCACCGACCTCGACATCGTCAAGGAGAAGAACCTCAATCCGAATCTCACGCTGGCGCAGGCGGTGCAGATGGCGGAACGGCGGAAGCTCAAGGACATGGCCGAGGCGGGATATCACCGCCAGGTGCCCAAGGAGAAAGAGCGCTCCCCGCTGGTCCCCGGTCCGTGGGACGCAGTCGCCCCGCCCGCATGGGAGCCCAAGAAGCGCGCCCGAACGATGGAAGAACTGAAGAGAAACACCGCGGAAGCTCTGCGCCACAGCGGCCTTGCCGATGTGGTGGCGGAAGCCAACCGCATCCGCGAGGAGCGGATTGACCAGATGATGAACCAGGAGGAGTGACATGGCAGTCAAAGGAGCATCAGTAGGCACAAGTGCCTACATAGGAACCCTTGCAACCCAGAATCTCGACGCAATGCTCAAGAACATCGAGCTCGACATCGTCAACGTCGTCTTCCACGAAACCCCGGCCTTCGACGCGTTCGGCTCGGAGAAGCTGAACTGGTACGGACGTCGGGCGACCTTCCCGATCAAGACGGGGATGAACGGATCGTTCGCCGGCTATGCGGAAGGGGGCATCCTTCCGGAGCCGGGCAAGAGCGCGGCCAAGGAATGCGAGGTGACGCAGAAGTCCCTCGCCGGCCAGTTCGCCCTGACCGGACAGGCGATCTCCAACACGAAGGGCGATGAGGGCTCCCTGGTCCGGGCGATCAACCTGGAGCAGGAGTCGCTGATCGATGGGATCAAGTTCAACGTCGAGCGCATGCTCTGGGGCGACGGAGACGGAGTCATCGGGAAGTGTCTCACCTACGTCGCCAATGGCGGCCCCGATCCCGACGACGGCACCGTCAACATGGATGCGACGATCACGAACGGGTACACCAACACGACCTGCATGTTCGACGGCATGAAGGTTGTGTGGGGCACGGCGGCGCAACTGAACGCGGGGACACCGGCCGGCTACGGGTACATCGACGGAGTGGACGACGATGACAGTTTCGGCCTCCATACGACGGGCGGCATTGTCCCGGTGAACGCGACGGACTTTTTCTGCCTCGGGACGTACAACAGCGCCAAGGCGGAGTACGCGATCTCCTACGCGAGGGAGTTCCCCGGAATACGGGCCATGGCCTCCGCCACGAGCACGCTCCAGGGGCTCGCCGTCGCGACGTCCCCCTTCTGGATCGCGAAGATCCTCCAGGCGAACGCGGGAGGAGGCAACATCACCCTCACCGACGATCTCATGATCCGCGCCCTGATCCTCTACAAGAGGTTCTACGGCGGCGGAAGGCTCCCCAACATGATCTGGGCGACGCCCGGCATGGAGAACGAGCTCTTCAAGATGATGTACACCCAGCGGCGGTTCCAGCCGCAGGAGTACAAGGGGGGATTCCGGGGAGACCTGGAGTTCACCTACGGGGACGCGACGATCCCGTTCCACTACGCCGACATGGCGTTCAGGAACGAACTGCTCTTCTGCCGGAAGGAGGAGATCAAGTATTCGTTCGCGACTCCGTTGGGCTGGCTGCTCGGCGAGTTCAACGGGGGCCGGGTGCTGTACCTGGACACGGGCTACAACCAGGGAATCGGGGCCTTCGGCTGCGACGGCACGATGCTGATCAAGAACCGGCGCTCCCTGCTGCGGTTGCAGGAGATTGCTTGCACTGACGACTTCGCGTCGCCGGCGTAGGACACGGCGGGATGAAATGGGGAGGGGCTGCGGCCTCTCCCCTTCCCGCCACCACAAGGAGGAAGACAATGAAGAGACTCGCGGGTTTCGTCGTTGCGGTTGTCCTGGCCCTCGGCTTCGTTCCCACGGCCGGCGCGCAGATCGACCTGAACGACATCAAGGAACGATTCCGGACTGTCATGCAGAGGCGTGTGTACGGTTTCGATTTCTACAATCTGGGCGCGGGATCCAGCTGGGCCGGAGAGATCCGGGGCAAGTATGGACACACGCTCGCTGACTCAGCGGTCGGTTGGGGAATTTCCGCCGCCGGAACGACCATGCAGGCGGCGGCGCTCACCGGCGCAGTAAATGTCTCAACTCTGACCAGCGGCACCCTGTACTGGATCAACAGCAGCGGGGGCGCAGTCAACATTACCCTGAACGAGGCTCCGAGCGCGGGCGAGCATCACCTGTTCACTATCGGGGACGCAACCAACACGGTGACAATCACCGTGGGCGCAAACAGCGTATGGGGAGCGAACAAGGTCTTTCCCGCTGCCGGGGGGGGCAACCTCAGCAAGGGCCAGTGGTTCGCCCTCTACGCGTCGAGGATCAACGCCGGATCTGCGTTGAAGTGGGCGATCACGCTCCCCAAGGACGAGTATGTCCAAGGCACGTTCCAGGCGGCAGGAATTGCGGACTTCGACTCGTCCCTTGACGCCAACGACGGCGCGGACATAAGCGGCGGGGCGCTCACGTTCACGGGGACGGGCGGTTCATGGAACATCGCAGAGGCGGATTCGGCGCTCTTGCAGACGGGCACGGGGCAATGCACCTTCACGGGAAACGTGGCCGCGCAGAACGGCCTTGCCGTGACCGGGGCGAATCTGACGCTGGCGGGCGGACTCTCCCTGCATGGACTCGGCGTCCTGATCCTGGACGTTGCCACGGCCGCAGCGGCAACCGCAGGGTTCGACTTCACGATCCGCGGCAGCGCGGGCGGCGCTGCAAACGCCGCGGCGGTCGGCGGAACCGGCGGAGCGCTCTACGTCTATTCGGGCGACGGCGGCGCGGCGAGCGCCGACTTTGCGGCCGGCGCGGGCGGCGCGTTCCGGATTGCCGGGGCCGTCGGCGGCGCGGCGAGTGCGGCGAAGGCGGCAGGAGCGGGCGGCGCGTTGATCCTTGCGGGCGGCGCAGCCGGCTCAAACGCTCTTGCGGGCGGCGGCAACAACGGGGCCTCACTGAGCATCGACGGCGGAAACGCGACGGGCGCGGGCACGGACGGTTCCGTCTTGCTTGGCGTCTCGAACACGACCGCGGTCGCAATCCGACAGAACAATGTGCCATTCCAGATCGGACTCGGCAACAATCTGTCCTGCGTCCACAACGCCACGGACACGATCTTCACCTCCACCACGGGGGATCTCATCTTCGACAATAGCGACCTGGACGACGTTACGATCTTCCAACTCGGGACGGACACGAGCGCGACGGCCTTCCGCGTCGTCAACAACACGGGCAACACGCTGTTTCAGGTGGCCCCGATCGACGCGACGACCGGAACCACCGCCGTCACCGGAGACTTCTCCTATACCGGGCACAAGGACGGGCAGGTCCTGCTTGAGAATGCAATGGTCTCCGTCACTCCGGCGACGTGGGTCTTGCAGGCCAACTCCGCGATGCAACTCCAGGCCAGCCAGACGGATCAGGACCTCATGATCAAGCTCGTCGGGCTGAAGGTGGGCGATGAGATCACGGAAGTGCGCGTGGTCGGCAGTCGCACATCCGCCGCAAACAACGTCACGATTCATGGAGACGACGGCGCAACCCCCGGGGAATCCTGTCTCGTCCGGATTCCGAGTGCTGCCGCGCTGGCCGAGGTCGCGGTCGATTGCCTCAATCTCGACAGCACCGTCGCGGCCAACACCGCGCTCGACCTGGCGATCACCGACGAACTGACCGGGGCGGGAGCGCACCCTGTGCTTGCCGACAACCAGTATTTCCTGAGGATTCAGGGTACAACCGCAGCAGCCACCGCGATCGATGTGATCGGCGCCGAAGTCACCATCAACCGCAAGTAGGAGGGAGCCATGCCAAGCTCAGTTCTCACATTGACACACACCGTGGACGACCAGAGAACGGGGGCGCTCTATCTTCCTCAATGGGTGGACGGATTCTGCACCCACGTTCCCGCGCTGGGCGATGCTGCCCACACGGCAAGCATCGAAGTCTACACGGGCGCCTCGATCTCCAGCGCGGACGCGGCCAACGCCCTTCTGGCCGCCACTTCCAATACGGGATGGGTGGCTATCGGGACGGTCCTGTCCACCGGGGGCAACGAGGTTTCCGTCGTGCCTGCCGGATGGCCCCTCGGGGGTCAGTGGATTCGGTTCCTGGTCTCGGTGGCGCAGGCGGCGACGAGGACGTTTCGCGTTCTCTATTCCGATCCTCGCAACTGACGGAGGGCGGCAGTGGCGGGATACGAGGAGATGGTACGGAGATGGTGCGGGGAAGGCTACAACGGGCGTCTTCCTCCGCCCGTTTTCACCCAGGAATTGAAACTGCTTGACCGGCGCTTGGTGGTGCGCTGGTGTGACGAGATCGAACGGTGGCAGATCCTTTGGGAAGACGCGCACCCCGGTTCCGACGGAACCTTTCTCTTGCTCCTGTTCAACGTAGAGGAAGACGACGGCGGATACCGGGATCTGGACGGGCGCGTGCTGGAGCGGCTCAAAGCGTCAGACACCTGGGCTGAAGACAAGCAGCAAGACTGGCTGAGAAAGTTGCGCGAAGAACGGGCCAAGCGCGAGCAAGACAAGAAGAACTGGCGCCATGACTATCTGCTCGGGCTGGCCAAGGAACAGGCCCGCTTCATCCGAAGCCGTCCCTCACACAAGCAGGTGGTGTAGATGACGGTTGCCGAAGCACAGAGCCTCCTGCGGTATCTCCTGGGCGACAAGGACACGTCGGATACTTACTCCTCCACGAACACGCTGCTGCTTTTGAACGCCGCCAACCGCCATACCTGGCACAAGATCGCCAACATCGCCCCCCACCTGTGCTATGAGGACAAGTATGTGACCGTTTCCGCTGGCAGTGCGACGGCGGATCTGGCCACGGCCGGCGAGGCGGAAGTGCTTGTGCTTCTGGGCGTCTACCAGATGCAGCAATCCGGCGCCATTGCAGACAGCAACCGGGCGACGCCAATACCGCCGTGCAATCCCATCGACATCGAGAAGGAAACCACGGGCAGCAGCCCGTTCGCTTTCGATTCGCGACTGCGGCACGCGTATGACGGGCAGAGCAACCTGGTGTTGCGTTACGGCGGGGCTCCCGTGGCAAGCGCGACCTACATCCTTGCCCGGTTGATCCGAGTGGCGGCGGCCCTAACTCTCACCACGGACAATCTTCTTGGCGGTCGATTCACGCACCTGCACGACCTGGTGGTCTACCGGGCGGTTCGCGTGGCGACGGACATGACTGGCGAGCGCGGGAACCGTTTCAAGGAAATGGAGAACGACGCCTGGAACGAGGCGATTCCGACCCTGCGGCAGACCTACCAGGAACCGATGGGGGTGAGGAATGTCCTGGATTGGGATTGAGAGCACGCTTGTCCCGATCTACCGGCCAACGGGCATGGATTCCCGCGCGGACTCTCCAAGTCCATTCGAGCTCCTGATCAACGTTGCGCCGACGCCCCTGGGCTGGGAGCAGCGGCCCGGGGCAGCCCTCCTGCACAGGCCGGCGGACGAGACAACCGTGCGGTTTCGGGCCGTCGCCCCCTTTCGCTTCAAGGGGCACCTATTGTGTGCCGCGATCGGGGCCACGGACGAGGGCAGCGTCTATTTCCTGGTAGTCGACGACAAGGGCCGCGTGCTGCACCAGAGCGTTGCGACGGCGGCAGAGGGCGTGTCTTCGCAGGACATCACGAAAGATGAACCGTGGGGGACCGCCTCATTCGGTCACCGGATGTTCTTCTGTCAAGCGCCCGCGGCCGGCGCGGGGGTCATTGCTGGCGACAAGACGGGCATTGAAAACCCGACGGCGTTGCAGCTCGGGACGCTGGAGAGCCTGTACTACGGCACGGTCGCATGGCGGGCGGGCGTGGACGCGGACAACTGGCCCTATGTGTCCGGCGCGTTCGGCGGCCGGGTCATGTGCGCCCACCTGAACCGGATCTTCTACGCGGGCTTCGACGAGAACCAGCTCATTCACTATGACGCCGCCATCATGGAGGACCAGACCGCGGTGGCGGGCGCGGCCATCGACGAGGACGACCGGACCACGGCCTACCTCACCAAGCAGTCAATCATCTGGACGGACCCCCTTGACCCCTTCGCGATCCGCTTCCCCAACATGGCGATGCTGGGCACGCACTACAACATCGTGGCCCTGGCGAGTTGGCGGGACGTGCTCTTCATCTTCACGGAAAGCGACGTGTGGCTGATGAGCGGGCAATACGAGGAGGAGTTCACCTTCCGCCGCGTCGTGGCGGGCGTGGGTTGCGCGGACAAGAACACCGTCGCCGTTACGCCGGAGGGAGTCTTCTTCGCCCATTCCTCGGGCGTCTACGTCACGGACGGAACGCGGGTCGAGGAGATCTCGCAGCCCATCGAGTTCCTGTTCGACCCGTCCTACATGCTGCCCGTTTCCTACGGCGACATGGCCGACTTCGGCGCGCCGATGCAGCTCGAACGGTCCTTCGGGGGCGCAGCCTACATTGCAGCCCGGCGCGAGATCTGGTTTCCCGTGAAGCGTCGAAGTTCGGGGCACTTCCATTATGCCCTGGTCTACCGACTGGACGCACAGGGGTGGTGGCTGGCTTCCGCAGATCGCGACTATGCCGGCAAGACGAACTACCAGCAGACCAGGAAGACCGGCACCCTGACGGCGGCGACGCAGACTGCGCTGACCGTGGCGGACAACACGGCGGACTTCATAGCGGCCGGCGCACGACCGAACGATCTCTTTCGTTACGGCCCGACGGGGCTCACGGCCCGGATCGCGTCCGCCACCGCCACCGTTCTCGCCCTGAAGTCCTGGCCCTACGGGACGATCACGGGCAACGCCTACAGCGTCATCACGCCCGCGCTGAGTTGCTTTTGGGATGGCTACCGGCACATCGTGCCCCTGGGCGATCAGGTTCTTGCTTTCGGGTGGAACGAAAACGCGTTCTCGGACATCGTTGTCCAGTGGCACGAATACGGCGGGGTGCTGAGGAAGATCCCGGACCCGGCCGCGCCGCCAACCGAGATCTCGGCCCGCACCAGAATCCCCATTCTTCTCGTGTCGAAGCCCTTGCTCGTCGAACGGGCGCGGGAGGTTGCGGTGAGCGCGATCGAACTGAACTGGCGACGGGCGCCGAATGGGGCATACCACGATAGGGGAGGCCAGTATGGCTCCGTCTCGGACAACAAGGTGTATCTGTGGGGAGCAGAGACAAATTGGAACCTCCAGGCCGACCTGACTGAAGTGGGAGTCAAGCCCTACCCGAAAAGGGTATACGGCTATGGGCAGACCGATCCTCCGGTGCATTGCGTCTGGGGCGCGACCGAATGGAGCGATGCGCCCACCACCACCGGCAAGCTCCGCTGGGCGCGCAGGGACGGCTTTGTCTTTCGGCTGGACGTGAACGCGAAGAGCAGGTTCGTCCGTTTCGCCGTGCATGGGTTCGGACTGACGCGGGCGCTGCTTCGAGGGCTTCACATTCTCTATCGGGACGAGAGCATGGCGGGAGGACCGGGCGCATGAGGCGGCAGCAAGTAGCGCGGGAGATGTACCCGGTTGGCGTCCAGGACCAGATGAGCGCGCTTACCGCCCGGCCCTCTCACGTCTTGGCCCCCAAGGAAAGCCTCCAGAAATACCTGGGGCGAATGCCGGCAGGAGGGAAGCTCTACATCCCGGAAGGAACATGGCAGTTCACCGCCGATCTCACGCTTGCGCTCCCCGACGTGCATATCGAGGGCTCCGGCTGGCGCACCATCCTCCAGTTCGCGGGAGATGCCGTCTGCCGGATCTCCGCTACCCGTTGCAGCCTCCGGCGCCTCCAGATCAAGGCGAGCGCCGTTGCACCCCGGACGACCTATGCAGCAGTCACCGTGACGGGCTCTCTGGCGATCCTTGAGGAGGTTTGGGTGAGCCAGTGCTACCACGGAATACTTGTCTCCACGGGCGGCGACCATGCCGTGCTGGACAAGTGCCGGGTCACGGGGCGAGCCGGCGGCGGCACGGGACTTGCGTGCACCGCCGACCATTGCAGCATCTTCAAGAACTACATCCCGGACGAAGGGGGAGGGGCGCTTGAGATCAACGTCACGGGAACGTCGAATGCGGTGCACGGAAATCATGCACCGGGCGGAGCGATAACGATTGTCGCCGGCAATTCCAATGTGGGGAACTACACGTGAGCAACGACATCTTCACATACCCGTATCCGCTGGAGGCCGACGATCCGGGCGACGCGACCAAGATCACCGCCGACTACCAGGCGTTGGTGGACCGGATCAACGCGAACCTCCAGACAGGAAAGGCGTTCTCGCTGGCATATCGGAACGTCTATGTCGGAACAAGCAAGTTCTACACCAACCTTATCGGCCAGGTGTTCGCATGGGACATGGCCCGAAGCGGCACGATCGAGGCGGCGGGCTGTTACCTCTCGTGGGAGGACGGCCTCACCTATCGCGGCGCCCTCTTCTTCTGGAACGAAACTACCGCGCTCACTTTGGGCGGGTATTCGTGGGACATCGCGAAGTCGCCCTTCCATGCGCCTATTGCCCTAACCACAGCAACGGTCGAACAGGACGACAACATATCCTTGCGCATAACAGAGGAAATAAACCAAGTCACAACAGGCGTCGAACTCGACGGTCTTTCCCTCAGTGCGTGGCTCGTCGTGCGCTCGGAAACGGAGGTCTAGATGGCGCTAACGCTCCCGAAGGTTCTCACGAATGGCACGACCGCGACGGCGGCGGATCTCCAGGAGAACAAGTATGCGGTGGCCGATTACCTGAACGAGACGAAGATCGAGGCCGTCAACCTTTCAGCCAAGCGGCATGTCCATGCCTATTCCGCGGCATTGAACCTGCTTCGCGATCCCGCGCTCTCTGGCGCAATTGCTCTGCCTACCCTTTGCCTCTGGCGCGTCCCCGCGGCGGGCACCCTCTACTGGTGGAAGGGGATGCTCTCGTTCACCGCGGGCCCCGCCGATCTCGTGCTCTCCAGGAATACGGGAGCGGGCTGGGCCGTACTGGATACGATGACGCTTGCAGTGAGCGAAACATGGGGCTCCGTGGACATTGCCGACGTGGCGCTTGCTGCGGGGGATCTGCTGCGGATCGGGGTTAGCGCCGCCGCGGTCACGAGTCTTCGCAAGGTGTGCGCGGTTGCCCGAGCATATCAGGAGTTGGCGGCATGAGATTCATTCTACCCCACTCCTCCGTCAAGTATGACCTCGCGGAAGCGCAGGAGGAGATGGACTGCCTCGTCGCCTTTCAGCGGTTCACCGGCAAGGACTTCCTGGACGCCCTCGACATCACCGTCCCCTACTACCACTTCACCTTGCCCTTCGCCTGCTCCTTCGACAACATCGCGCCGGCCCACTTCCGCGTAAGACTTCCCTTCCCGTTTACCGTGGAGCGCGTCTACTTCTGGTCCGCTTGGGGGGCGGCCCCGGGCGGGTCCATCGGCGTCTCCGTTTATGCGAACTACAAGGGCGGCGACAGCGCGACCTGGACGGCGGATCTGACGAGCGGCGCGCCCCTGGGCGACAGCGGCGCAGTCAGCGTCAACCAGAACTCCGGCGAGAACCTGCACGCGTACGGCTACCAGGGCGCTGGCGGGGCGCCGGTGAGCCTCAACGCATGGGGAGTGGTCCTGTCCTGCCGCGGACTCGTGGAGGTGGTGTGATGCCCGGACAAGCCTACAAACACAAGAGCGCCTTCAGCGGCGGCGAACTGCCGGGCGTGGACAACCGCACCCCCGCCAAGCGCGACGACGAGATGGAGCGGGCGATCTTTCATGGTATGATGCCTAAGTTGAACTTCCTGCCGCGGCACCTTTCGTTGGGTGACGGACCGGAAGACAAGTTGTCGGCGCTGCCCTTCTGGCTGCGTCGCATGATGATGGGAGGGTGACATGGCGAACGACCAGGAAAACAAGTTCTTCGAGGACTACGCCTCCGGGAAGATGGAGTTCGGGCTTCCTCAATCGACCTGGGACAAGGCCAGACAGGGCGCGTTCGAGGACATCGGGCGGCAGTTCTCCGCGAACCGCTACCGAATGTCTCAGACCGCGGCAGCGGCCGGCGCGCCCCTCTCCGGTCAGTGGGTCGGAGGAATGGGGCAGCTCGCCCAGGGGCAGACGCGAGAGATGGGCCGGGTTTCCAACGAGCTCATCATGCAACAGCAGAAGCTCGCGCTTGAGGACCGCTGGCGGGCGCTGGACGCGGCCAAGGCCAAGGCCGGGCTTGCCTCTCAGGAGCGGATCGCCCAGATGCAGAACGAGATCCAGAAGCAGCTCGCCGAGATCCAGAAGAGAACCGCCATGGCCGACATCCACGCGCAGGCGACCGACTGGACGCGGATGTTGCAGTCGGAGGGGACCCCCATGAGCGACACCCAGATGCTGGGCTGGTTCTCCGGGGGCTACGATCCTTACAGTAACTGGTACTGAGGAGGGCGCCATGTCCTACAGGCCGACGCCGATCGAGACAACGAGGGAGCGCTTCGAGAGGGCATATTTCCCCGCCATGCAGGAGGCGCAGGTACGCTCCATGCTGGCACAACAGGAGGCCGAGTTTGCGCCGGGCGGGCGTAGGCGGGTCGCCGCAATGGACCCGCGCTACAGGGAAGCGGAACTGGCGGGAAGGGAAGCGGAGATCTCCGGGCACTACGCGGCAGCGGACGCGAAGCGCAGGAAGATGGAGATGGAGGCGGCGCTCCTGGGGCCGCAGATCCGAAACCTCGAAGCCCGGTCATTTGAGCGAACTGCCGCCGGAGGGCAGCACATGAGCCAGCAGGGCCTTGCCGAGGCCGCGTTCGGGCCGGAGATGGCCAAGACGCAAGCCGTCGCCGACTGGGTGGGGACCGAACGCCCCGCGATCGAACGGGACAAGCTGCGGCTCGGATGGGCCAGGCTGGGCAACACGGCCGAATGGCACAAGGGCCAACTGTCAGCGGGAAAGGGAAAGTCGCCGGTGGACAAGATGTGGAATGTCCTTGGCAAACTGGCCGGCGCGTACTCCGGCGGGACGGCTCAGCGCGGGCTCGACCCCGACACGGGCGAACCCGTGGTCGAGTCCTTCTTCACCCCGCAGCAGTCGGCGAAAGTGCGACTCTTCGGCGCGGATGCGCTCCGGATCTTCGACGAGCTCCCCGACAAAGACAAGGCTTCCGTTCACCGCCAACTCATCGAGGCCCACGGGTACGGCGGGGTCCTCGCTCGAGAGTCGGCCCGACGCCAGCAGGGCCTTCCACCCCTGGAGTTGCTCCCGGAGGTGGCCGAGCTCGTGCTGTGGGGGGTCCCACGTCCCGGCGAAATCGGCGTCGCGTCAAGGAAGGGGGTCGCCGCGCCCAGCACCGGGGAACTGCCCCCGCAGAAGGCGCAGAGTGAACAGCAGAAGCGGGCGGAGGAAAGCGCAAGGAAGGAAGCGGAGACGCGGCAGAAAAGCTACAAGGAATGGGAATCCCGAATCACCTTGGCGGAGGCCGACATCGAACGGAAGGAAGTCGCGCTCGCAAGGATGACCACCAAGAGAAAGGAACGGGGCGCCCTCGGCATGTTCTCCGGCCCAAGTGATGAAGAGGTCGTGCTGGCGCGCCAACTCGAACAGGCACAGGGGCGACTGGAGGAATTGCGGGGAGGGTTCTAGTTGGCCGACAAAGACTACCTGGACCTCCTTCTCCAGCCCGGACCTGTTGACGCCGCAGATCTGTTCCTTGCGGGCGGAAAGCGAAAGTACGATCTGTTTGAGGGGGTCGAGGGGGTGTCGCCTCCGGCAGGGATGCAGCAACAAGATCCGCTGGAGGCGTTTCTTCGCCCCCGAATCGAGCGAACCATGGCCGCATGGGAACCTCCGGCCGGACTGCCTGAGCCGATCCCCGAGGCCCCGCCCATCGTGCCCGTCGAAACCCTGAGGACCTGGGAGATGGCGGAAGAACTCGCCCGTCGCAGCCCACAGCAGCCCGCTCCGGAGGAGGAACTGGAGGCGCTGGAGGACCTCTCCATCCCGCCCGGCATCGTGGCGCTGCGGGACAGGGAAGGGCGGATTACGGGAGCGACCACGGAAGAACGCGTGCGCGTGCTTGGGGGCAAGGCCGGGGGCGCCTCGTTTCTGAAGGAGATGAAGGTTTCAGATTACCTCACGCACATGAACCCCGATGAGCCCGGCATTTCCGAGGAAGAGGCAGCCAGGCGCCGGAAGCAATACGGCAAGATGGGGGCCGAGGCGCAACTGAACGCAGGGACCACGGCGGAGGGCGGACAGGCGCGGCTCGACGGGATTTACAAGGTCCGCATGGGCGCTCTGTTGGGATCTCCCGCGGACATCTGGCGGTGGGGGGAAGAGCGGGAACGGGAGAAGTCTCTGCCTGCAGGGGCCGATCGTCAGGCCGCGCTTGCTGCCGTTCCCTCGCTGGCGCAAACGCCGGGCGCAGTCACCGGGACACCCGGCATCCTGCATCCTCTAGTGGCATTGTCAGTCGGTGCGCTGGACCCTGACGGCACCCACCCGGAACGGGCGGACCGGGCGGCGCAGCGACTCGCCAAGGTGACCCTGGAATACGACCCGGGACAGAAGACTTTCGGGCGGGGGGGCTTTCTCCGAGGGTTCGATCTGGAACGTATCAAAGAGGTCGCGAACCGATCTACTCTTTCCCTCGACCAGTCGATCTTTCTGTTGGGGCTGTCCGGCAGAGCGGTAAGCGACGAGTCGTTGGCGAAGGCGCTGGATCGTCCGGACGTGCAGCGCATCTTCATGGACCCGACGGCGCCGGGCTATGATCCCGCCCATCCCGAACGTGCGGACGCGGACCTGGAGATAGCGCGGGCCCGGGCCATGCGGCAATTCCAGGATCTGTCCGTGTCGATGGGACGCGACTTCGACAGCCACTTCCGCGTTGAGCGCGACGAGAAGGGCAACATCCTTCCCGCCACCTACGCCGAAGACCCGGAACACTGGCGGACGTTCGCCCAGACCGCCAACCTGGGCGACATCGAAGTACGGGCGGCGCGGGCAGAGGTCGAGGGGGACTCCGCCCTTGCCGGGTTGCTCTACGAAGCCCATGGCGAGCGGGCGGACGTGCGTCCCATGTCCTGGGGCAAGACCGCATGGAATCTCCCCGCTTCGGCCGGCCGCACCGTTGTCGGCGTCATCGAGATGTATCTCGCCGGCGCGATCCACGCTGTCAACGTAGCCAAATGGGGGCTCGAATACTCTCACACGAAGGCGATCGGCGGCGAAGGGGCGGCAGATCGGGAGTGGGCGCAGCGCTGGGACGCGGCCGAAAAGGGACTTGGCGAGGCGGTCGGCGGCTTTGCAGACATGGTATTGAAGACCTCGGCCGCGCCTTTCAAGGCGCTCGGTTTCGACACGATGACGGACAGGGAGTATGCCCAATGGAAGCTTGACTTCGAGCACGATCCCGTGGGCGTCGCCCTGGTCGGGGCCATGTTCGTGCAAGGCGCCTTTCAAGTCACGGGCGCCGCCAGGAACATGCACCGCGTGGCCACGGACGGCGCTCTCAAGGCCGCGACGGAGGGAGTCAAACAGGGAACGGCGGCATGGGCCCGCGTTATGCGGGCCAAGACCCTGCTGGGGGCGGTTGGCTCTCTGGCGGACGTCGCGTATCGTCCGATCGCGCGGATCAAGGCGCGCCGACTCGGCAAGACGAACGCCGACTGGCTGAGGTCTCAGGGCATGGATTCTCCCGCGGTCCTGAACGAGCGCATCAGGGCCGTAGAGCAGGCGGCGAAAGATCTTGGCGATTCGGCCGGAGAGGTAGCGCTCAAGAAGGCCATGGACCAGGAGATCGCGGGGCTCAAGAGCATCGAGTCTTCTGTCACCGCGCTGGAGGCGGCGACGAGCAAACTGGCCGCGGTCCCCGGCTATGGGCGCTTCCTGAAGAAGTGGTTCTCCGCGCCCGGCGCGATGCAGTCCCCGGAGTTGCTTCAGAAGTACATGAAGGTGGCCGGCAACCGCGGCTGGAAGGGCGCCATGGAGGCGGATGCCGAGGCCGCTGCCGCTTACGCACAACTGGAGGGCGCGGGAGTGCCGAAAGCTACCGCCCGCCTGTTGTCGATGAATGTGCTTGAGGGCATGGGGCAGTTCGCCGACAAGGTCGCGTGGGATCTGGCCCGCCCCTATCGCGGACTGGCGGAAAGCGCACATGGGGCCGGGAAAACTGCCGGGAAGTTCAACCTCGGCAAACTGGAGTTCGACGTCGCTCAGATCGAGGCGGATGCCGCCAAGCAAGGCGTAGACCCCGTGCGGGTGGTCGAGAACATCCTGGCCCGCGAACTGGAGGCGTTCAAGCCCAGGCTGGTCTTGCCCAAGAACTTCGCCCAGCTCACGAAAGACTTGGCCGCCCGACATATGATTACCGAGGGTCAGGCCCGGTTCAAGTGGATAACGTGGGAACTGGAGCGACTCGCGGCGGTGGGAAGGCGTCCCGGTCCCGCGGTCGAAACCGGCGGGCTGGGCGTGCGGATGCCCGAAATCACGGAGGCGGCAGGCGGCGTCCGGGTGTTCGACTGGAACGGCACGCAGCACGAGATCCGCCCGACGGTCGTGAAGATGCCGGGCAAGGGCAATGTCGGGCGATATTCGGTATGGACCCCTGAGGGGGAGATCGCAAAGACGCGCAGCACCAGCGCGCAAGAGACGCTGCGGCGTTTCCTGGACGAGACGCAACCCCAGCGCGGAGAAGGCAGGCGCTACTACACGCAGGCGCTTGACGTTCCCGAGATAACGGGCATTGAACCGGAGGCGCTCCGATTCGCGCTGGCCGCGGATTGGGCGATGGGCGATGTGGCCGCGAAGGTCGGAGGAACCCAGGCCGCCACGCTGGCCGGTTTCTACGACGCGCTCTTGAAGTCGTCGCCCCTCCTGAAAGCTCTCCCCGATGCTTGGTCCCGATACTCCGCGGCCCTTGAGATCATGCGCCAGGTCCGCCCGGTAATAGAGCTCGACCCGGCAATCCCCAAGGGCGAGACGCTGCGGGTGCGGGACGGCAAAGGCGAGCGCCTGATTCCCTTCGAGGACGTCTTCCGTGCCATCGGCAAGCCCATTGAGAATTGGGCGCGCTTCGAGTATGAGACGGCGCTGAAGCTCGCCGACGTGAACTTCATCCCGAAGGAATCTCTGCTGGAGTTGGGCTTGCGGCACGCGCATCGGATCCTCCGGCCCGAGGCAAGGAAGGCCAAGGGGCGGGCGCAGATCTTGCGGCGCCTTGCGCGCGAGAGGGAGAAGTGGACGGGGATCTCGCGCAAGGAGCGGGCCGCGTATGTCGCGCAGTTGGAGGCCGAACTGGAAGCAGGGCCGCCGCGGCAGGCGTCCCCCGAGCATCCCTACAGTTTCGGGGAAATGGACGCAGGGATCTCCGGCGTCGCCCCTCAACTTCTGCCGGGCGGCGAGGCGCTGCTCCGCAGGGAGGTCCTGGCGCAAACCAGACTTCCCGGCCCGATCGGTCAGGAAGTGTATAAACGCGTCTACGACGTGAGCCGCGAAGGCGTCAGGGCCAGCAAGGCGGCGACCGTGATGTCGAACGCCACCGCGGACATGGTACAGACGATCCGGGCCATGGGCGCGCACGTCGGGCTTGTCGCAAAGGAGCTCCTTGGGGGTGGAACCCTGAGTCCCGAAGTCGCCAAGTTCGTCGGGGATCGCGTTGGGGCGGGTGCGCTCGAAACGCTTGACCCGGCGCGACGGCTCGCCTACCTGGTGGAGGTGCTCCGGAAGGCGGAAGCGATCTCTGTGCCCCCGGAATTGCTGCCTCGACTCAAACCCTACCTCGAAGCAGCAGGGCTCAAGTCGCCACGGCTCCAGGGCGTAACCGACAAAGCTTCGACCACCTGGGCAAGGGACGTGTTGGTATCCCCCGAGACGCAGTACCTCATGGAGCACGTTGCCGGTCCCTCGCTGACACAGGCAGGCTACCAGCAGACGCTCGCGCAGATCACGCGCTGGATCAAGGGGAATCAGATCGTCTATCAGTCCGGGCCTTGGGTCCGAGACATGCTCGCCAATTGGGCGATCCTGGGACCGGCCAACGGACTCATGCCGACCTCGCGGGCGTGGGGCATCGGGTTTGAGCTGGCGGAGACGGAGAATCCGGTCTCCGGCGCGTTGCGGGCCGCCGGCCAGAGCGGAGGGCCGCTCAGCGAAACCAACTTTGCCGGCGGAGAGACGATCCCGCGGGGGATCAGAAACCAGATTCGGGAACTCGTCGGGAAGTTCGGTCAAGACCTGGACGGCGAGATCGCCGGGGCGCCGGCCGGCATCGCCGCCTTGAAAATCGGCTGGCTGAGCATGAAGCTCGCTGCGGATCTCTCCTTCTCTCCGGGAAAGACAGCGCTGGGGAAGTTCCTCTCGTACCACCGGAGCATGACCGATTGGGCGGCCCGGACGGCCATGCTCTCACAGAAGGTCGCGCTCGAAGTCGCCCAAGACGCCGAGTTCCTGAATCACCTGGACGCCACGGCCCGGAAGCATGGCGTTCGCGTCGCCGGACGCAATCCCACCATGCCCTGGGCGAAAGAAGAGGTCGTCCTGGCCACGGCGAAGCGCATTGCGCGCCGGGCCTACCAGGAGCGCTACCGGCAGGCGCGCAAGACGGTGAGCAAGGGGACCGCCCGCGATCTGGCAAACGCAGCCATGGGCAAGGCATACGACGAGGTTTTCACTGCCGCGTGGAAGCGCATTCCCGCGGAGCGGGCATCGGTCATCGTAGATGAGACGGTCAAGGCGTTCACGGACTACAACGACAAGCCCAAGATCATCGACGCAATGTCGAAGAATCCTTTCGGCCCCATTTACAGCACATGGAGCGCGCAGCAGATCCCGAGGATCGCCGGCAAGATGTTGCGGAATCCGGTCAGGACGCTCGCATCGAAAGGATTGTACGAGGTCTTCGGCAATCTCCTGTGGGCGGAAACCAAGGGCGAGCAGGAGGGCTCGTTCAGGGACTTCGAGAAGTCCTCTCCCTACTGGTCGCTGGTGCTGCCGCTCTCCGGGGATATTGAGTTCACGGGCCAGATCGGCGAATCGCTCTTGATGTCCGCCGGCATCGACGCGTCCTTCATGCACCCGTTCTCGATCGGTCCGGACGTCGCGAATCCGCTCCAGTCCCCGGCGGGAAGCGTCCTTGAGGGGGCGATGCAGCTTGTTTCAAGCGGACGGTCCCGCGAGAGCTTCCCCAGGAAGCGGGGCGAAGGGATTTTCTCCCTCTTCGGGGAACCGGGCGGAGCTCCGCGGGTCGAACCCACGGCGGAACCGGGGCAGAAGTGGATGCAACTGGCCGCCAACGAGTTCGCGAAACTGGAGCCGGCCACTTCCCCCTTCGCGCTTGTCCGGGCGCTCCTGGGGCATACGGGGGCGCTCGAAACAGGTCCTTACCCGGCAGGCTACCGCGCCCCGTCCACCTGGCAACCGCTTGTAGAGGCGGTCGAAGGCCCCGCAAAGCCCGAGCAACCCACCGCGCGCATCGGCGCCGGACTGGCCCGAGTCTTCGGTTGGCGCGTCGTCCCCGTGGGCGAGGAGGCGGCGCTCTATCGGCTCGTCGCCCCCGAGCAGGTCACGGAGCGGGCAAAGGAGCGGGCGAAGGATCGCGGGGGCGGGGCCGTTGTCTCCCGCTCCCTTCTGGGCTACGCGAAGCAACGGATGCGGGAACAGGCTCTGGCTCCCGTGAATCGCTTTGAGGCGGCGCTCGACGCCGCCAGGGGCAAGCTCCAGAGGAAAGGCAAGGCGAACCTGACGATGGGCGGAGACGACTGGCGGGAGGTCGAACGGCGCGAGGCTGCGCTCCAGAGGGCGAACCAACTTTATGCCGTCGTCGATAAGCGGGTTTCGTCCATCTTGGACACCTACCAGGCGGCGGCGTGGCACGAATGGGGCGAGACGCCGCCCTCCGAGCGCTGGATGCGGAGCCAAGACCTTCAACTCGTCGTAGACGCCGCACAGATCGACGTGCGAGAGCGCTTCAAGGAGGTCATCGAGTTGACCCTGGAAGGCAAGGCCCTGCCCGAGGCCGAGCGGCCGTCCGATGTCCGTTACCAGGTCCTGGAGAAGGCGGCGCTCGAATACGTCATGGAGCCCCTGAATCGGACCATGAACAGCGGCTTCACCCCGGGCGCACCGGAAGAGAAAACTCCAATCACGCTGCAACAGGTTATCGCGAAACTGGACAGCGAAACGGAGTCGGGGACGGCCACATCCCGTTATTTCGAACAACAAACGACTCAACCCGAGGCCGCAATCAGAACCAAGACAAACCGGGCCGCGCTCAAACGCAAAGGTGGCCCGTCATTGCTGATGGGCGCAGAACCCGTACCGGAGGAGATTGAAAAGTGAGTAAGACCAAACGGGAACTCGTGCGCGGGGAGCCACCGAAGGGCTATAAGACGGGGAATCGCGTGTCCGACGGCTGCGGCTGTTATCTGGTCTTGAATGACCAGGTGGCGGCTTGGAAGAATGTCAACGGCTGCTTCTGCGAAGCGGCCCCGTTTCAGAAGCGGATTCGGATGACGCGACCGACCGCGATCCGCCTCGTCTGGCCGCAGGGGACCGGCATGTCCGACGCAGAGGAAGCGAGGCGCTGGGGCTGGTGGCCGGCCCGCGACAAGACCCCGCCGGCAGTGGTCCCGCACTTCGCCGTTGACCAGGCCGGAGAGGTCGTCCAGTTCCTCGATCCATTCTCCTGCGGCTCTGCTTTCATGGCCAATTTCGCGGACGGGATACACCCCCCCTCTCAGACCATCGTGATCGCTGCGATGGCCCCGACGTATTACCCGACGCTGGCCCCGACCCCCGCGCAGCGGAAGGCCGCGGACGCGCTGATTGACATGCTCCAGGTGGGCTACTTTCGGCCCAAGGTGCAGGAGAGTGACAGATGGCAGAGACAGCCGGCGTGATCACGACCAGGGAATTTGACCTGTTCCGAGGCGAGGTGAATCGTCGCTTCGACGCGGTTGAAACCGGACAGACAAAGACCACGGACCTTGTCGCGGAAGTCAAGGCGGAAATCCTCGCGGACAGGTTGGCGCGGGCGCAGGCGGAGGATGGCGGCGCCAAGGCCGCAACGGAGGAGGCGCGGGAACGCGCCAAGCTCCTGCGGATCGTCGCCGCGCTCGTCCTCAAGATCGCCCCGTACATCATCGGGGCGCTTGTAGCAGGGGGCGGCGGCTATCTCGCCATGCAACAGCCCTCGCCAGAGAGGGCCGAAAGCGCGTCGCCCGCGGACGAATGACGCGCTCCGGTCCCCTTAGAGGAGATCCGCCAGTTCGACCCCCAGGGAGCGCGCCACGCTGAGCGCGTGCCCCGTGCGCGGCATCCCCCGGCGCCAGGACTCGAACTGTCCCTTGGTCAGTCCCAGCCTGGCTGCCAACCACACCCAGGGACGACCGTCAAGGCGGACCTCGACGGCAGACCA
>ERZ1292632.1253-Hain-H43-01um-R2-1253-length-25438-cov-6_pt1 | contig 25438 bp, 42 predicted proteins | sample MGYA00564407_ERZ1292632 | MGnify/ENA primary metagenome ERZ1292632 (study PRJEB36523, sample SAMEA6512637) | groundwater metagenome | collected 2019-01-08 | study: AquaDiva: Metagenomics assemblies of 32 groundwater samples | reverse complement strand
ACACTAAACACCCCCCACTAAAACCCACTTTCCCGTGCCGTTGGAGCCTCATTGGGCGCTCCCTCGATGTGCCACTCGGCTCCGTCCTTGGTCGAGCGAGAGGTGAGCACATTCGGAGCAAACTTGTAATCGTCCCTCACCGCCCGGAAAGCGTACCCGAGTGCTCGTCCCGGATCGGCCTCCCAGCGGCGCGAATCCACCCCCACCGCGAACCGGCGCATGGCGAGCACTTGCGCCTCGGGGAAGGCTTGTGCTTCGATCGCCGCCACCAGCTCCAGAGTCCGCCACCGTTCGCCGTTGCGCTCGGCGCGCCACGCCTGTTGCCACGTGCGCAACGACACCAACACCGCCCGCACCGCGGCGTCCTCGTCTGCTTCGGAATCCTCGACCACCTGCAGCTCGCGCACATCCTCGCCCGTCGCCCGCAGCACCGGCCCAACGATCATCAAGTCAAAATCTTCGAACCGCGAGGGCTTGCCCGCCGGACGTTGCTCGACGCCCGTGCGGGCAATCGCGACGAGCGCCGAGAGCACTGCCGAGCGGTTGCGGAACGCCCAAGCGAGCACGTCCGGGCGCACGAACTCCCGGCGCAACGGATTGGCCTCCCGTGCATTCATCTTCACCATCAGCGCTCGCGAGGCCATGTCGCGCGTGAACGCGATGTTGTTGCCGGTGAACGCGAGCAGCAGCGAATTAACCTCGCTGTGCGTCTCCGACGAACCCAATGTGCGATCGGTGGCCACCTCCGACGTGATCAACTTGGCGAGCATGTCAGAGTGCAATGCGCGTCCGCGCGGGATGTTGTCGAACAGGCAGCAGGGAATTTTCGCAATCATCAGCGCGTGCAGCGCCTTGCGCAACTCTTCTTCGTCGGCGCTGAACGCGTGGTTCACCACCGGGGAGCCATAAATGGCCATCGCCCCCATCTCGACCAACGTCGATTTGCCCGTGCCGGGCTGCGGCGCGGTGACGCCGAACGCGGGCGAGGTGCGCATCACCGGGCGCTGCATCATCGTGAGGAGCAGCGCCAACGCCCCCGCGCGGTGCAGCGCGTCGGCGAAGGGGAAGTCCGCCAGCAGCACGTCCCGCACCCACGCCCACGCGTCCGCAGCCGACATCTCCGTCAGCCGCACGTCCGCCGACACGTCGAAGTAAAGCCCCGTGTCCGGGTCGTAGCCGCGCTGCCGCATGAGCACTTCGCCCCCGAGCACCATGGGCCACTCCGCCACCCCGGTGAGCGTGGGGAAGTCCGCGGAGCGGTCCTTGAGGATCATCGAGACGAGGTCCGCCGGAATGGGCTTCGCCACCGGGTCTCCGGCGCGCGACGCCGTGGCCAGCACCGCCCGCTCCGAAAGGGCGCATTGCAGCCCACTGACGGTGGCCCGCCGCACGACCAACGACTCCTGCTGGGGGATGCCCTCGCGCTGCGCCCGCGACAAGCTCCTGACGGACGGTAGTGGCCCGCGGAGCACGTCGCGCACGTCGCCGAGGACGTTGAAAAAGCGGTTGGCGACCGGGTCCTTGGTCAGCGCCTCGACCAGCGCCGAGGCCATGGCACTTTCGTCCCCCGGTGCCCAAGCAATCGCCTCGCGATCCCCGAACGGCGTCCAGCCGCCCTCCCGCGCCCAGAGCACAAGAGTCCCCACCCCCAGCGGCTCCGACCCGGCGCGCGGCGCAGCCTGCGAAGCCTCGGCGAACTGCTCCCGCATGCGCGCGAGGTTCCCCGCGCGATCCTCGTCGAACTTGGACGACCGTGCGGCCCACGCCTCGTAGACGGTCCACGCCTCGGCCTCCGCCGGAGTGCCGACATACATCCGCCCCAGCAGCAGCCCCACCTTCAGCCACCGGTCCCGGTCCTCGGCGTCAACTCGGGCGAGCATCGCCTCGACGCGCGCGAGGGGCAGCGGCGCGTGCACTCGTGGCCTCCCCCTCCGCCGAGCAGCGGCGTGCGCGGCCTCCTGCGGCGCGTTGAGCATCCATTCGGGCAACGGCGCGATCTCGGCCCGTTCCTCGCGCCACTTGTAAACGCCACGCATGTGGTTGGAGGGCGGCGCGATGACGTACCCGCCGTCGTTGCGCACGTCGATGGCCTCCGCGAGCACGTTCACCCCGGTGCGCAGGCGCGAATCGTACTTGAAGTAAAGGTGCAGCCCGCCTCCGCCGGTGTTTACGGCGAAGGTCGAGGGCACTCCGCCCCGCTCGGCGCAGAGGCGCGTGAGGTTGATCAGGCCCGGTTTCCCCTCGCCCGCGTCGGCGTCGATGACGGTCAACCCTGACACCGCTCCGGTGGCGATGCCGATTGAAGCCGAAGGTCGCCCGCCCCACCACGCCTCGACGCGCGCGCGGTCTGTGGTGGCGTCCGAGACTCCCGCCGGGACGAGGTCGCCGATGGGGTGCTTGCCCGGACGGTCGCATTCCGCCCCGCGCGGACATGCGCAAACTCCGACCACAGATCCTTCGCCCGGCAAGCCGCGCGTGACGGGCCAAACGGGGAACACCTTCCACCCCAACCCCGCGTACATCAGTGCGTAATCCCGCGGCGAGCGCCCCTCGCGCGGGTGGAGCAATATCTGAGCCATCTCCCGTGATCCCTTCCCCGTTGACCTGCCCTGTTGAATTATCCTCCGCGCCTTGCGCGCCCGGTGCTCCCGATCACGCGCGCAATTTGTGGACGCACGCCGGATCGCAAGTCAGCGTCGCCGGCAATCCGTCGGCGTCCATGTCCTTGCAGCAGGAGCGCTTCGGCCATCGTCCTGTGGCCTGAATAATGGCAATCGTGCGCATCTCCGCTAGGTAGCACTCGCCAGACCCCGGTGCGCAGTGGGGACCATCGATCACGCATCCGCTCCGCAGGCATTCCGCGTCCGCGGGCGTGCAGGTCGGCTTCTCGCGTTCCGTCGTCTCAGCCACGTTTCTTCCCATGCTGGTGCCGCTTGAACACGCGGCGGATGGATTTCTCCCCACCGCGCAACTCAAGCATTGCGGCAAGTTGGGTTGTGTGCCCGTGCGGCGGATGCCCGAACAGTCGTTCGTACTCAGCCCATTTTTCGGTGAGCAGCGCCGCCAGATCAGAGATCATGTCGAGCGTCATCTTCTTCTCGGGGCGCTTCACTTGGACCTCGCCACGTTGCGCAGATCAGTGCAGATTTTCTCCTCTTGGTTAAGTCCGTGCGTGATCGCCGTGCAGGTGAGCATACCGTGAGCGTAGCCGAGCGTGCCCTTCCCCGGAACGTGGCTTATCCTCGCGCGCACCCAAACCTCCTGTCCGACGCGAACCCCTTTCCATCCCGTCAGTGTTTTCACTTCCCAGCCTCCCTCTCGATGGCTTCGGCGCAATAGAGCGCGGGCATTGCTTCCGCGCCGGCCTTGAAACTTCCGTCCGTTGCACGCTCCCTGCAAATCTCCGCCGCCCGCTTCATGGCCTTGGCGTAGGCTGCGGTGGCGATGGCGCGTTCAAGATCATGGATTTTGGGCGCAGGCGCATCATCTTTCCACAGATGGGCAGATGCTAGGGCTAGCTCCGCTTCGCTGAGTTCTCCGGGCCGCAGGTCAGCCATGTTTCGCTTCCTTGATGGCGAGGGCGTGGCGAGCCTCATTGGCTACTTCGTGGTGCTGTTTCAGCATGGCCTCAGTCTTGTCAGCAAAGCCGCCGAAGTTGGTCGCAAGTTCATGCGTGCTGAATTCTGTAGCAATCCGATTGGCGATCTGATAGAAGCTGCGCGCCATATCGTTGTGGTGTACGAGCGCCGCCTGCGCCCGCTCCAGCTTCTCGCGCAGTTCCTTCGCCAACGGCACCAGATCGCACAGGCTCGCTTGCTTGGCAGCATCGGCTTCACCGTGCATGGCAACGTCCAGTTCCCGAGCAAGGCGGCGCTTATCTGCCAGCACTTCTTTCAGGTCGGCAATCTCGGCGCGCAGTTCCTTGCTGGACTCGTAGAGCGCCGACCTGACTATTGCCTCAGCCTCGTCACGGCGAACGACCTTAATGGTCGGATTGCCAAAGTCGCTAACCCGCATCGTCGCCTGATTGAGCAGGGACAGCACCTTCTCCGGCAGTTGGTCAGCCATTGGAGAGTTCCTTTCTGATCTTTACTACAACTTTATGAAACGTCGTTCCCTTTCGGTTGTTAATCTCTAAGCGTTCCTCGTCCGTCAACTCCCACGGCTTGCGGTCAGCCACAGCTGCGCCCCTTCTCGATAGCGGCGTCGATAGCAGCGTCAACTTCCTGCGGCTTATAGCTAACCCCGTGAAATTCGTCCGGCACGGCAATGTAGAAGTTGTGCGGCGGCACGCTCTTGTCGCGCAGCCACCGATACCGTTCCGCATCCTTCCGCAGCGCCTCGTTCTCCTTCTCCAACTCCGCGCAGCGTGCCTCCAGTTCTACGCGGCGATTGTCCGATTTCACATACGCCTTATTCGTGACCTTGAAGTTCTCCATGTTGATCGCGGATTCTCCCCTCGCGTAGTCCCGCTCTTTCGTCAACTGCTCGACCTGAGCAGCGAGGGATTCGAGCAGACGAGCGGAATCGAACAACGTCTGCTGTACGCAATCCTCGAAAGTGACAATGGCACGGAGTTCCTTCGCCAGTTCCGCCACTTCCCCGCCCGCTGCAGCAGGGCCATCCACCAGCACTTGTCCGGTAGAAGGATCAACATATCTCCGATCCTCTGCGGCAGGCTGCTCGCTCTGCGCGGCTCGGAGGCGGTCTGGTCGGCCCAGCATAGGACCTTCTCCGCGCTCATCTGCACAGTAAACGCAACGGGGGCCTAATCCGTGCTTGCAGGTTCCCGGTCTCGGCGTGTCGCTCATGCTCTTCGGGTGCCTGATTTGTCGCATTACTTGGCAGTCTGCCTTGGCTTTACAATCGGCCGGGGTTGGGCAATCGGCGCAGTCAGGTGTGTAGCTCATTTCTTTCCTTTCTTCGGCAGGGTGCGGGCAGCAGAGGTCCATGCAGCGCGGTAGTTCTTGCCCCGCCCTAGCCGTTTCGATGGGCACTCCACACCAGCGTAGACATAGAGTCCACGAGGCCCGAAGATGCAGATCGCTTTCGGATGCACCTTCCTCACCCTCTGCTTATTCGTGAGCTTCGGCATCATTCCTCCTTCGCAGCGGCGAGCAGACCTTCTAATCCCTCTGCCATAGCTTGCGCGATCCACGAATCTTCCATACGCAGCCGGTCAATCACTCTCCTCACCGTATCCACCGGCACCAACGCCATCCCATCCCGCTCTGCGCGGAGCTTTTCAATCTCGGCCTTGAGCAGCGTAGTCATGCCTTCGTAGGATTGCTGCAAAGACTTGGCATGTTCGCGCAGGCGGTCGAGTTCGGCGGCGTGGCGGAGGGCGAGTGCGTAGTCTGTGGTCTTGATCCACGTCACAATACCGCTGCTCTCTCGCATCGGATACTCGTGAGCATCTTCGTTCACTTCCTCCACCGCGCTAGGCTCCCGCGCCGGAGCAGGTTGCGAATCGCTGGCGGCTTTGTTTATCGCCTTTGCTTCATCCAATGACAGGACACCAGCGGCGCAGAGTGCGGCCTGAATCCAACCGAGCCAGCGACACGCCTTTGTGGGCGACATCTTCCCCGCTGCGACCTGTCCTATCATCCAGCCAATATGATCTGACCCGAGCGCCCCAAGACTTGCTGGCATCTTCAGAACAAGCTGGCGGTGCCGATCAGCGGCCTCGTACACCCAATGCCGGTCGGCAGGCAGTTCTGGTGCAGCGGGGGCTGCGTTCTGTTCGGTGGTCATTTCAGTCTCCTTGCTGCGTCGGCCCATGCTGCATCGGGTGTTGCGCCTCTACCCTTGAGGGGCTTGAAATCGCCGTCCAAGATACGGAATGAAAGTCCAGCGAACGACACGCAGAACGCGAACGGATGCTTCTTCAGCACCTTCTCCTTGTTAGTCAGCTTGCGGCGCTTCGTGGTCATGGCTTCCCTCCCTGCACCCACAGCATCATGGCGAGGTTGCAAACGTCGATGGCCTGACGAGCCTCGGCCTCGCGGTCGTGGTCGCCGTCCTGCACCCCGCAATGCAGGCAGTGCCCGGTCAGGCGCTCGGCGTGTTCCATGAGCTTCTTCCCGACAGTCGCGGCGTATGCCGGAGCCAGCCCACCGCTGTATCCTTCACGGGCCTTGGCACGCAGTTTCTTCTTCATCTCAGCCGCCAGCAGATCGACGGCGGCGAGCATGGTGTTCAGTTCTTCGCGCTTGTTCATGGCTTCACCCGTTCTTTCGCAGCAGTTAAAGCCGCATCGAATTTGGCTCCACAGATAACTGCGATTACCACTGCTGGAATGTAGATCATTGCTAATACAGTCGCGCTCATGGCTTCACTCTTTCCCTTGTCTGATAGTTCCAGCAGTGCGCGTGCGGGCTGGCAATGCGCCGCTGCGTGTCGGCCATCTGTAGGCACACTTCCAGTTCGTGAGGGCCGCTGACCGCAGGCTGGCCGGAGAACATGAAAACGAGAATCCAGAGGTTCACGGCTTGGCCCTGAGCTTGCACTCGTACACCTTATCGCCTTCACGGTGCAATCCGACCTTCTCACAGTCATTTTGCCAAGATGCAGTAATAGCCGACACGCTAACTACTGCGCCCAAAACAAGACCCGTGACAAACCAGATGATCGAAATCAATGTCTCGTCCATCACTTCACTCCTTTCATGATCCGTTCGACCCCCTCGGTGGTGGAGAGGGCGCGGATGCGTTCTGCGGCCCTGCGCGTTACCGATTGCCAAGCAAGTTCGCACGTTGCTGCTATTGCCGCTTCCTCCAGCGCCGCCCGCACCAGCGCAGCTTCGCGCTCGGCGGAAGCCGGGTTAAATGGACGAGATTTGCAGAGGAATTGTTCTGCTTGCTCGGCTAGTTCGTAAGGTTTGCGCTCTCCCATTGCCCATCCTTTGAACACTTCACCGGGGATCGCACTTACGATGCTGGCAAGTTTCTTCAACAGAGCATGGCCTTCGCTCTGGTCAGGCAAACAGGCGGCGCAGTGCGCGCCCTTCACCACTTCCTTCGGCAACTCGGGGGCCGCAGCCTCCAGCGGTTTAATCGGGCGACTGGCAACTGTCGTGCGCTCGAAATGCTGTGCGGCTTTCTGGTGGGAAGCGGACTGCGCAGGTTGCTGTGCGCTGTCAATGACCTCGCTACTGAGGGAACCTGGCTTGCCGTTTTCACGGTAGCACCCTTCCCCGCTCGCGGGCACTCTCGCAGGCTTAACCGCAGGGAGTTCCCGCGCAGCCGCTTCCCGTTGTTCGTTCTCGCTCGCGGCGAGACGTTCATTCAATTCTTCCGCGAGCAATCGGCTCTCCTTGTCTCCGGCGTAAATCTTGCCAACGAGCGCGAGCTTTCTTGCTGCCGCGTCCACGCACTCCCTTGGCACGCTGACGCACCCCTCCTGCGCGTCCAGCGCGGAGAGGGCCATGTTGCAGAGGGCGTGCCACTTGTCCGGCGTGAGACTGAGGGGGCCGTGGTTCAGCAAAAACTCGATCTGCTCTCGCGTCAGCATTACAGCACCTCTTTCAGCACGCGCCACGATTCCAGCGCCATACCATCGAACGTAACCTCTACTGGAATGCCCTGAAGCGCATCGACGGTAGATACCTTGGCGTTTGCCAGCAGCGAATTGAGGCGCATCACCATTTCGCCAAGCTGCGTGATTCTGTCAGCCTCAGTCCACTTGGCGCGATCGCTGCGCTCGATGGCCCATGCGCCCCAAAAGTCTCCGACGCCCCAACTGTCCCCGCCGAGCGTGAAAGTCACCCCTATGCAAGCGTCCTGATAGCCGCCTTGCCCGAAGTGGCACTTCTGAATCTTGCCGAGTTCTTTGCGTTCACTTGCCATTGCGAAGCTCCGAGATGCGGGAGAGGGCGGCGCGAACAAGTTTCCACGTCACGCCCTTAATCGGAATCGTGCCGCCGTCGCGTATCAGCACATCGGCAGCTACTAGCGCATACTGCGCATCCGCCAGCGCGAGTTCAAGGCGGCGGGCGCAGTTGAGAAGTCGCTCGTAGTCAGGGCCGGAAATGGTGACAATGCCGAATGCCTCCGTAAGAGCATCATCCTTGCTGCGATTGCGCTGCACGCGCGGGTCATACCTGTCAGTCAGCGGCGTTTTGCTCTCGCTCATTTGCCGGACTCCTTCCTTGGCAGCGCAGCAACACGCTGCATACGCTCCCACACCTGTTCGATGGTCTGGTATCCCTGTACGTTGTCGCCGTCATCTCCCTCGGCTTGCATCTCGCCGTCCGGCCCCCACCAAGCAGTCTCCACGGTATCGGCGCGCAGATTGCGTTCGTTCTTTTCCTCGCCAATTTGGAAGTCGTAGTTTGTTCCGTAGTTGCCGCCGCCGAACTGAACGCTGATCGTGTAGCCATTGGGAAAGGTGATGTGGAAACCTTTGCTGCCGGTGATAGAGAACGAACTCATTTGCCGGACTCCTTCTGCGGGCTGGCGGGGAGGGGCATCCAGTGGGTAAAACTTTCGAGCATAGTTGCGCGCTCTCCGCGAATTGACCAATAGAAATTGGGGCTTGCTGCGTTGTCGAGATACCCCGCAGCCTGAATGTTTCGGTCGAATGAGCCACTCTCAAACCGATCTACATTGAGTAAGGCAACAGGGTGATACTTTTCCGGCAACCGCTCGCTGACCGGAATCCACTCGCTCTGCTGCCCCTTCCGCGCCAGCGCAAGAAGGGCGGGGAAGGCGTTGTGCAGGGCGGCGATGAGGGCGGCGTTTGCGTGTTTTTGTTTCTTGGTTGCGTCGCCCGAGTCAAAGCCCGCCCAATGGACTACCTCAGTCCCATCTACAGCCTCAACTTGGTCAATGACGGTAGAGAACTGCTTTCTGAGTTTTGTGTGGCGGTGCCACCACTCCCCCGGCGTAGCCTTCCCGTACAGCGCCTCCAGTGCGTCTAGGTCGATCATTTGGACTCCTTTGCAAGCATCTTATGAATCCACGATTTATGCTTCGCTTCCCAAAGCTCACCCGTAGGGCCACACGCGCCATGTTCTTCGCGTGCGTCGGCGCACTCTGGGAACTGGAGCATGTCTCGCGGAACATAGTAGCCAATCACGGGCGAATAGACTTTGTTAGCGTTCATCCGCTCTTGAATCTGCGCCTCTACTTTCGGATGAACACACCATTCCCCACCAGGATAAAATTCACCGTTCCAGAAATCCGCGTAGCGGCACTTGGCGCAGATTCTTTCGGCGCTCTCGCTCATGTGCGCTCCTGCCAGTACTTTCCCCGCGGTCCGCAGTCGCCCAGAAACTCGTCGCGCTGCGTGCTCGGGATGAACGCGGGGGTGTTGTCCTCGTAGCTGAGATTGATGGGGTGCCAGCACTGCTCGAGGCCAGCGTGCGGGCGCTTGACGTAGTAGCGGCAATGGATGCAAAGGCGCTTGGTCTCCGGAGCAGGAGACGCCGCCCAGAATCGCCGCAGCACGAGGTTCGCGAACAAGAATGCCGCGACCACCCCCGCAATCACCACGAGACCCGTGAGGAGCAGATCGTTCATCATCGCACGCTGATGAACGGCAGCGGACCGGAACTGCCGTAGTAGGCGGGGAGCTTGCCGTCCCACTTCTCGACCGCGCTGAGGCGGAGCGTCGTCTCGGTGATCTCGCGCGCCTTGAGCTTGAAGGCTTCAGCCTCGGCCTTGGCATTCATCACGAGTGCGTCCGCCACGCCTTGCGCCGCGGCGCGAGCTTGGTCGGCCTCGACCTTGATGCGCTGGAGGTCGCGCTCGGCCTTGAGCGCGTTTTGCTCGGCGACCTGCTTCTGCTCGATGGCGGTCTTGAACGCGGGGGCGAACCCGAGGTCCTTCACCACGACGTCCGTCACCAGCACCATACCCTCGCCACGCTCCTTCACCGCCTCGATCACCGCCGCACGCATCTGGCTGCGGACGAGTTCGCGCTTGGTCACCATCTCCTCGGCGGTGAAGTGCGGGGTGACCGCCTTCATGCGGTCGGCGGCTGCGGGTGCGATGATCACCTTGTGCCACTCCATGCCGAAGCGCTGGTAAAGGTTGCCGACCTGCGCGGGCACCGCGGCGTAGTTCACCACGAGCACGCCGTGCACGCTTTGCAGGTCCTTGGTGCCGACCTCGCCTTCGATGGTCATGGGGTATTGCCGCACGTCCATCGGGATCACGTCGGCGAGCGGGTTGACGATGTGCAGCCCGGAGGGCAGCGGTGCACCCTCGACCTTGCCGAACACGCTGACCACGCCCATGAAGCCCGGTGGCACGCTGCGCAGCGGCCAGGAGGCGCTGACCAGCACCGCAATGAGCGTCAGCGCAGCGGCCCAGATGGCGAACTTCGCCATGGAGGGGAGGGAGTTGCCGATCGTGCGGGTGTCGATGTTCATTTCAGGTTCTCCTAGTTGATGAGCCATGCGAGTGCCGCGAACAGCGCTACCACCGCGAGCAGCACGAGCGCGATGGCACGAACTTCGATCAGAATTGCGTCGCGCAGCGGGCGCGGCACGAGGCGCGCCACCGCCGTGATGACCACGACGAGTGCGGCGAGAATGAGGGTGAAGCGTAGCATGCTCTGTTCCTTTCTGGCGGAAAACTCCGCGGCGATGCCCTGCCGCGGAGGTGAGGCGAGTTACATGCGCGCGTCGTCGTCCGTGGCTCCGCCCGCCGAATCTGCCGCCGCGGCACCGGCCATGCTCTCGTGCGCGACGTCCACCTTGCCCGCGCTGACTTGGGAGTGGAACGCCTTGGCCTGAGCGTAGAGCGCGGCGGAGGTGACTTGCCCCGCGGGGGTGATCACCGGTTGCCACCACGTGCCCTTGTCGTTGCTCTTTTTCTCGGTGGTGACGCGGTAGAGCTGCGAGAAGGTGGGCGCGGTGACCACGCGTCCGTCGGCGAGCGTGAGCTTGGCGGCGTCCATGCGGCTGAGCCAGTTCTTGGAGACCTTGATGCCGGTGCTGGTCAGGGCGAACACCGCAGGCACGCCCAGCGGTGCGTCTGCCGCCGCGAGCACGAGGCAGAAGTGCGACCGCGTGTCCGAGAGCCGGTCGGACTTCTCCGGGTTGACGGAACCGTCCTGCTCGGGGAAGTAGAGCCTGCCGTTCAGCTCGACCACGCGCTGCGCGGCACGCAGTTCGTTCACCGCCGCGGTGGTCAGCTCGCCCTTGAAGCCGCCGCCAGAGTCGCGCGACGCCCACCGCAGCCACCGGCGCTGGAACGCGCACGGGATCAGCAGCGGCTCGCGCAGCAGGTCGTTGGTGACGGTGTTGAGGAACATGCCGGGCTTGGCGTCGGGCACCGTCTGGTCGACCACCACAGGGGACATCGGCTGCAGGATGGCCAGGAACGGGATCGCGAACGAGTCGCGGTCCGCCCCCTCCAGCCCCACCCCGGCGTCCGCGCCGTAGTCGATGCCCGTGGTGGGCAGCTGCGGGGCCGCGGCGGGTGCCGGCACGTTGCCCTGCGCCTGCTGTGCTGCGGTACGTTTCGCTTCGCTTTTGCTCATGGTTCGTTACCTCTTTCGCTTTGTCGCGCGTGCTCGTCGCAGCGCGTTGGTTGCCGAGGAACCGCCCCGGCGTCGGTTCAAAACGGAATCCCCACGTGGTCGCCTTTGGTGCGCGCGTTGACCGCGAAGGGCAGCAACCGCAAGTGGCGCACGCAGGGGCGGTTGCAGCAGGGGTGATCCACTTCCATGCCGAGCGGGATCTGAGCCCCGCTCATCAGAATCCAGAACACCCGGTGCGCCGAGATCACCACGTGCCGCCCCCGGTGGCGGAAGCTGATCTTGGAGTAGCCGCGTCCGTCGCCCGCCGCGCGGTATTCGTAGCACCCTGCGCCGTCGGGCGCAGTGACCACGTGGCGCTGGAGCCGCGCGATGAACGCTTCGCGGCGCTCGCGCACGTTGCGCAGCACCACCTCGAACTCCATGCGGCGACGCGCCGCGTTGCCTTCGCGGTGCTGCCCCTCGCGCACGGGTTTGCGACTCATGCAGCGCTGCGCTTGGGGGCTTTGAGCTTGGCGGTTTGCACGGGGCGCGCGCCGAACAGCTCCAGCGGCAATCCCTGCCCCGGCTCGGGGGGCGTGGCGGCTTCCGCCGCGAGCCGCTCGCGCAGGAACGCTTTCAGGGTCTGGCCGTGCACCTCCTGCTGCACCTCGGGGGTGAGGCCGCGGGTGCCCAGCTCCTCCGCGAGCGCGAGCGCGGCTTCCACCTGCTCACGTCCGTAGCGAACGGTGACGCCGGTCTTGATCAAGCTGCCGAACCCGTGCTCCTCCAGCCAGCGGAACGCTTCGGCTTGGTTTGCGGCGGTGATGGAGGCGTAGACTTCGAGCGCGACGCTGACCTCCTCGCCGGTTTCGAGCTTGAGCTTGCTGACGCCCAGCTCGGTCATCAGCCCCGGAATGTCCTCCTCGACGAGACGGCGCGCGTCGGCCTTACGCGCCTTCAACTCCTTCTCCGCAGCCTCCACCGCGCGCTCCGCGTCGCGCAGCTGCGCGCAGAGCGCGGTCAGCTCCCCGAGCCGCGCGCTCATCGTGGCCACCTGCCGTTCGGCAGCGGCTCCGCTCCGGGCGCGGGAGCGTGCTGCCAGTAGTAAACCTCCGCCCAGCGCCCGCGGCGCGTGGTGACGCGCTCGCGGCGGTAGGCGCGCGGGTGCCCCTCCAAGCGGTCGCACTCCGCGAGTTGCTCCGGGGTGACGTCGTAGAGCTCGCCCTCCACCCAGCCCTCGCCCTCGGCGCGGACTGCGATCGGCGCGCCTTGCGCGTACAACACTCCGGGCACCGCGTCCTCGCCGAGGGGCAGCGCCCCGGCGATCAAGGGGTGGTTGCCGTAGCCGCGCTTCAACGTGCCGTAAACGAACAAGGTGTGCATGGTCAGAACACCTTGCCGTGCTTGTGGGGGCGGGTGCGGTTGTACTCCATCTTCGCGAGCGTCGCCCCGCCGAGCCGCAGCCGGTGCCCGCGGCAATAGTCCAGCAGCCGGATCAGCACGTCCGCCGCTTCGGTTTCCTCCTGCGTGAAGTCGGGGCAGTGCTGATCTGCCGAGGGCTTGCGCACCGCCTCCAGCATCTCACTGAGTTCAGAGTGCATCAGCGCGATCATCTCGCCCTTGTTGCGCTCGCCGTTCAGGGGCCAGAAGCCTTTCACCTCGGCGTTGGCGTAGCAGGCCTCCGCGACGGTGATCAAGCTCTCGATGAAGGCAGCGCATTGCCCTTCGGTCAGGTTGCGTGGGTCGTTCATGGTGCGGTCCTTTCTAGGCGACGTTGATGATGGTGGGGTAGTATTTGTGCGCGCGCCGATCCCAGCGCAGCAGCCGGAACCGCGGTGCGAGCAGCGCAGCGGCGATCACCATGAGCATCGGGTCGCCCATGGGGAGCAGAAAATCGCGCTTCACGTTGAAGTCCGCCAGCTTGCCGCGCAGCGCCGCCAGCGGCTCGTCCGGCGTCGCGAAGCCGACCCCGGAGGGCAATAGGATGATGATCTCGCCGTGATCCCGAGCGGGTTGCAGGTCAACCGTCGGGGTCCACACGCCCTCCGCGAGCCGCGCGGGCACCTGCGTGACGAACACCCGCGTCACAGCAGCTCCTGCAAGTGCACCACTGCCGGTGCGCCTTCGCGATGGCGGATGGAGACGGCCTGCCCGGTGCCGGGGATGGCGACGAGCAGCTCGCGGCGGTTGGGGCCGACGAACTCGCGCAGTTCGGTTTCCGCACCCGCGAGCTGCGCTGCGGCGGCTTCGGCGTCGCGGGAAATGTCTTGCAGCGCCTGCTGCGCGAGGATGTGCCGCTTGTGGATGGTGGAAAACTTCATCGCCGCGGCGCGCAGCTTGGAGTCGTGGTCTGGCTTCATGAGCATTCCTTTCTGATCGGCCAAGGCGAATTCTCCTCCCGCGGCGCGGGGAAGCAAACCGTTCCGCATCACTCCAGCAGCGCCGCCGCGCGACGCTTGTCGCCAAGCACGGTGCTGGCCAAATCTTGCTTCATGCGCAGCGCCGAAACAATGCGCGCGTCAATCGTCCCCGCGGCGAGCAGGTCGATGTAGCGCACGGTTTTCTGCTGCCCGATGCGGTGCGCGCGATCCTCGCTCTGCAGCCGGTCCTCCAGCGAGAACGTGTTGGAGAAGTAGACGACGGCCATCTCCCGCGCCGCGCTGTTCGGGGCGACGAGCGTGATGCCGGTGCCGCCCGCGGCCTGCTGCCCGACGAACACCCGTGCCTGCCCCGATTCGAACGCGCGAATCGCCTCGGGCCTCTCCGCACGGTCAACTCCGCCGTGGTACGCCACATGCTCGACGCCCTCCGCCCGCAGCGCGGCGCAGATGTCTTCGATCTCGGCGTGGAACCGCGCCCAGATGATCAGCTGGCCTTCGGCGTCCTCGACCACCTCCAGCAGCGCGCGGATTTTCGGGTTGTCCGCGGCGGGCATGAGCCGCTGCACGGTTGCGGTGCCGGGGACGATGAAGTACCCGGAGACGATCTGTGAGAGCTTGGTCAGCGCGCCGATGCGCTCCATCGGAGCGATGCGTCCGTCCGCGAGCTGCAACCGCAGGTCGTCCCGCAGCCGCTCGTACGCCTTCAGCTGCGCCGCGGTCATGCGGAAGTAGGTTTGCGTGTACACCTTCTCGGGCAGGTCGAGGCAGTCTTTCTTCAGCACCCGGAACGAGTGCGGCGCGATCAGCCGCTCCAGCTGCTCCAGGTTGCGCCACCGCGGGTTGCCTTCCGCGTCACGCGCGACAATCTGCGGGTCGTAGCGCCCCCCGGTGCGCTGCGCGATGTGCCGCAGCAGCCCGTGTCCCGGCGGGAGCAGGTGCGCGTACTCGGCCTTGAACGCGGTGAAGCTGCGGATGCGCAGGATCTCGGGGTCGAGGAACGCGAACTGCGAATACGCGTCCCATGGTGAGTTGAGGATGGCGGTGCCCGACATTATGCAGCGCACGGCGCTCAGCTCCCGCAGCTCTAGCAGCCGCTTTGTGCGCACGGCCTTGGGCGACTTCACGCGCTGCGACTCGTCCCCGGCGATGAACGCTCTGCACTCCAAGCTCTTGCAAAAATCCCGCGCCCAGCGCACGCCTTCCGCGGTGGTTAGCGCCTCCCAGTTCATCGTCAGCACGCGCATCTCATCCGCAGACGCGTAATTCATCTGCGTGAGCGCCTCGCGCTCCGCCTTGCGCGGCGCGGAGTAGTAAGCCGCCGCACGGTACCGGACCTCGGGCGGCATGTGCTTGGGCAGCTCGTTGAGCACCCAGTTGGTGTGCACTCCGGAGGGCGCGAGCACCAGCAGTCCCAGAATCTCTCCCCCGGCGAAGCGTGCCGCGGCGTCGTGAATCGCGACCGCGGTCTTCCCGGTGCCTTGCTCCATCAGCAGCGCATAGGCGTCCTTCGGCGCGGCGAACGCCGCAGCCCGTTGTTGGTGCTCGTACGGGGCGCGGCCCCAAGCGAGGTTCATGTCGGGATGGCGCGCAGTTGCTCCAGCGCTCCGTCCGGACAGTCCCATCCGGGATTGATGACGCAGCTCTCGGAGCACCGCGTGCAGATGGCAGGGTAAGTGCCCGCGCGCTCACGCAGCACCCACAGACCGCGCGCTCCGCAGTTGGGGCAGAAGAGCTTGCCCAGTTGCTCCCACTCCGTTACGCAGCGCTCGGAGGTCTTTGCTCTTGCAATGATCGTCATGCTTGGTCCTTTCTTGAAGGGTTTATTACCGCGGAGGCCTCGCGAGCAACTCGCGCAGGTCGAACCAGACTTCCGGCGCGCGCACCGGCATCTCCGCCCACCAGCGCGAGTGCTTCCGCATCAGGGTTTCCGCCGACAACTCGTTCACGCGCCGTTCGAGCGCGGCGACGGTGCCGCCCGCGATCAGCATGAGCCGCCTCTCCGTCGCGATGAACAGCCACGCGATGCCCCCTGCCATGTGCTGCTTGTGGAGCCAGTTGATCTGCTCGATCTTGACCGGGTGCCCGGAGCCGAACAGCGCCGTTTCCGCGCGCACCGGTTCGGCGGGAGCCTTGATCTCGACCCAGCCCTCTTCGCCCGCGATGCAGTAGTTGACGTCGGGCATGCCGGTGACCAGCCCGTTCTCGACGCGCTCGAAGCGATCCGTGGGCCGCAGGATGCGCTCCTTCAACCGCGCGTACACATTCGCCTCACGGGGTTTCATCGCTGCGGCTCCTGAAGCTGTTGGATCTTCCGCACGTAGATCATCTTGAAGCCGCCGTCCGGCTTGCCCCACAAGCGGCGCTCCCCGCGCACAATCCACCACGTGTTGAGCACCGCCCCCTCCCAGATCGGTCGGCCCATTTTCTCGAACTCGAAGCGGTCGATGCGCGTGAGGATCTTGCCGGTGTCGTCCTCGATGTCGAGGTCGAGGAACAGCGTCTGCCCGCCATACTTCTTGCCGTTGCGGCGCTTGACGCGGATGGCCTCGTTGTAGTCGCGCAAGTCCTTGCCGCGCAGCCGCCCGATGTAGACGAACTCGGCTTCGCCGGTGATGTCCTTGATCTGCGTGAGCCGCGTGCCGGGGCGCAACTCGGGGCATTCCTCCGGCGTGTCGTAGAACCGCCCGAAGCGTGACCGGGTGGGGAACAGGTCGGCGTAGGTCGCCTCATGCTCGGCGAGCTTCGCCAGTGATGCCGCCGAGAGCCGCCCGCCGTTCGCGTCGCGCTCCTCGATGTAGGCCTTGGCCTTTGCCTCGCCGATGCCCTTCAGCCCGGTGAATCCACCGAGCAGCTTCCCGTCACGCACCTCCCACGTGATGCCGCTGCGGTCCGGATCGAACGCGACGTAGCCCACACCCTCCGCCACCAACTCACGCAGCACCGCGATGGCGCTGTTTTCGTCCTTCACGTTGCGCAGCGTTGCGGCGGCGAACTCCAACGGGTGGTGCGCCTTCAACCACGCCGTCCAGTAAGAGACGACTGCGTAGGAATAGCTGTGCGCGAGGTTGAATGCCCACGAGCCCATGGTATTGATCTGCGACCAGATCTCGCGCGCCGAGTCCGCGTCCACACCGCGCTGCCCCGCGCCCTCGACGAACTTGGCCTGGAACTGATTCATGTATTCCGCCCCAAGCCGCCCGCTCATCGCCTTGCGCACAGAGGTTGTGTCCTTCCATTCCATGCCGCCCATCTCAACGCAGATGCGCAGCACCTGCTCCTGGTAGACGACGATGCCGAACGTCTCCGCCACGTACTGGCGCATCGCGGGGTGCGGGACGGTGAATGCCTCCTTGCCCGCGCGTCGCAGCAGGTAACGAGTCGTGCCGCCGGAGGCCATTGGCCCCGGACGAGCGAGCGCGGTGACGTGCCCGAGGTCGTCGAGCGAGCTGATCGTCATCTGTGAGGAGATGCTCTGCAGCGCCGGTCCCTCGAACTGGAAGATCCCCGCGAAGCGCTTCTCGTTCAGCACCGCGAACACCGCAGGGTCCTCGAACTTGAGCCCGTACCAGTCCACGGCGACGCCCGAATCCTCCAGCACCCCGAGCGTCCGCAGCCCGAGCACGTCGATCTTCAGGAGGTTGAGCTTCTCGGCGCTCTTCTTGTCGAGCTGCGCCACGCCGTCCGCAGTCACGGTGCAGAAATTCTCGATGGGCTCGTTGCAAACGAGGATGCCCGCGGCGTGCACCCCGGAGTGTGACGCGTGCGCCTCCAGGTCCGCCGCGATGCGCATCGCGGGGTGCTTGAGGAGCAGCGCGCGGCCCGGTTCGGTTTCGTTCAGGGTGTCGAGCAGCGCGAAGTTGGCGCGCGAGTCGCCCGAGGACCGGGCAAATATGGAGTCCTTCACTGCGTTGGTTTCCCAAGGCGGGATGCCGAGGCGCTTGGCCACCGCGATCAACGCGCTCTTGGGCTGGAAGGTGGAGACGGTGCCGATCTGCGCCACGCAGTCGCGCCCGTAGCGCTGCTGCAGGAACTCCAGCACCATGTGACGTTTGGAGTCTGGGAAGTCGAGGTCGATGTCGGGCAGGTCCTTGCGGGTGACATCGATGAAGCGCTCGAAGATCAGCCGCGGCGGAATCGGATCCACCTCGGTGATGCGCGTGAGGTAACAGACGAGCGACCCTGCCGCCGAGCCGCGCGAGGGGCCGACGAGCATGTGCTGCTTTGCGTAGCGCACCATCTCCGCCACCATCAGGAAGTAGGATTCGAAATCCTTCGACCGGATCAGCGCCAGCTCGTGCTGCAACCGCTGCTCGTACTCCGCGGTCCAGGAGCGATGCTTGGTGCTCTCGGCGAACATCGTGAATCCGCGCTCGGCGATGCCCGCGCGGGCGAGCGCTTCGAGGTCGCCCTCCACGCGGATCAGCGGCGCGTAGGGCAACTGGACTCCTGCCGCGCGTTCCGCGATCTCCGCCGCGAGCCGGGTGTCGCCGCCGAGCGAGGCCAGCTCTCGCACGGGCAACAGGTGCTGCGGGGTGGCCTTCACCGACCGGGCAATCATCTCGTAAGCCGCGCGGTCCTCGGCGCGCGCGAACGCATTGTCCGAGACGGCCACGCAGCGCGCGCCGGTGCCCTTGCTCATGGTCAGCTTGCGCTTGTTCAGCAGCGGGGTGCCGGGGTCGAGGTCGTAATGCGCGCCGACTTCGCGCAGGAACGGGGTGAGCGTCACCGCGCCCGCGAACTTGGCGATGTCGCCGCTCATCCGCCGCACATCGTCGTAGAGCAGCCGCGGAGTGCCGCGCACCGCCTGCCGCTGCGCCAGCGACGAGAAGCGGTAAAGCTCCTTCAACCCCTCGGAGCTGAGTGCGAGGAACCACATCGTGGGCCGGTCCTCGGTCGTGAGGTCTGACACGACTCCGAGCGTCACTCCGAACATGGGCTGGATGCCGCGCTTGCGGCACGCGGCGTCCCATTCGCAGTGCCCCCACGTGCCGGGGTCAACGATGCCCGCCGCGCGGGTGCCCAGCTCGGCCAGCCGGTCGGCCAGCCGGTCGATCGGGGCAAAAGTCTCCCCGAAGCTGTATTCGGACCTTACCCGGAGCTGAATTTCGCTCGCCCCGGCTTGCGGGGGTGTGGCAGGCGCTGCGCGCGGGGCCGGGTCTGGGGGGTTGCCCACCTCCTCCCCCGGCGAGGAGCTAGAAATGGCCATTTTGGGGGTCATGAGAGTGCGTCCTCGGCCAGCAGCACCTCGGCCAGCGCCCGCACGTCGTCCGCGGCGCGGTGGGTCTGGGCGAGGGGTCGGCCCAGCGAATGCTCGTAAAGCTCGGTGAGCTTCAGGTTGCGGCCCTTCAGGTGGTGGAACGCGGCAACGGTGCAAAGCTGCTCCGGCGGGTAGGGGAAGGCGTGCTCTCGCCCGCAGCGCCGCAGCTCGTTCACGAGCATGGCGAGGTCGAACGGCAGGTTGTGGGCGCAGAGGCCATGCGCCCCGAGGAACGCCGCGGCAATCTCCGGCAGTGCCTCGGCGAAGGTTGGCTTCCCGGCGAGGTCGGAGTCCTTCAGGCCGGTGATCTTGGTGATCTCCTCGGTGAGCGGCTCGCGCGGATCGATGAGCCAGACGCGCTCCCGCATCAGCACCGGGGCGTGCGCGTCGCGGGTTTCGATCTCGGCGAGCGCAAGCTCGATGATCTTGGGTTGCGCCTTCAGCTCAGCCGCCGAGGGCAGCGTCAGCCCGGTGGTCTCGGTGTCGAACACGAGCCAGCGCTTCACGGTTGCTCGCGCCGGACGATGAACTTGATGTCGACGCCGAGGATCTCGTAGGTGTTGAAGATGACGTAGTTGTACCAGCGCTTGCCCGCGATGACGGGGTTGGTGTGCGTCCACGTGAGCACTTCCTGCGCCACGACGATGCCGCGCTCGTCGAAGAACTTGCGCCACTCCGCTAGTTCAGCCGCCGTGCAGTGCATGCCGAGATGGCTGACGCGAGGCTCGCCGCCCGCCAGCCAGTTTTCGCCCGCCGTGTAGTGCAGCACCTCCAGCTCGCGCTTCTCGTCGAAGCCCTCGTAGTTGAAGGCGAGGTCGGCTTCGTTGCGCACGGGCTTGCTGGTGTCGCGACGCAGATCGTTCACCTCGTGCGGGCAGACGTCAACGTAACCCAACGCCACCACGTGATCGTGCGCCCAGTCCTTCAAGCCCATCGCGGTGAGCAGCTCGATTGCCGCGGTGGGGTTCTTGGGGCAGAGCGCGATCTGCTGGATCTTGAACTGGGGCATGGTCAGCTTCCGTAGGGGATGATGCAGCCCGAGAGCTGCGAGTGATTGCGCCTCTCGGCGAGCAGGTAGGCGATGAAGTCCGCCAGCACCGCAGGGTCGGTCTCCTCGCCCGTCAGCAGCGCCTTGAGTTGGTATTCGCGCGCGAACTCCGCGCTCCAGCCGCGCGTGCGCAGCACTTGGCGCTCGATCTCCGCGCTCATGCCCGTGCCGCGGAGCTTGTTCGGGGCGACGCCGAACACCGTGATGCCGTATTTCCTGGTCAGCTCGCGCGCCATTTGCAGCGTCATGATGTGCGCAGCAGCCTTGCTGGCGTTGTAGGCGATCGAGCACGTCATCGGCATCCACGCCGCGTTGCTGGTGATGTTGAGGATGGTGCCGCGCGACTCGATCAGCTGCGGCAGCAGCGCCTGCGTCATGGTCAGGATGGCGCGTGCGTTGGTGTCCATCACGCGGTTCCAGCTCTCCAGCGTGACGTCCTCGATCCAGTCCTGCGCGTTGATTCCGGCGCAGTTGATGAGGATGTCGACTCGCTCCAGCGCTTGCAGGCCTTGCGGGTCGCGCACGTCGATGCCGCTCTCCAGGTCCACCGAGTGCAGGTAGTTGCGCGAGTCGCGCGCGAGCGCCTTGCCGATCTCCGCGCCCAGCCCGCTCGCACCGCCGGTCACCACGATGACACGCTTCACAGGTTGATTTTCCATGCTTCGCCTTTCTCAGTCAGGAGGGATTCGATCATTGCGCTGTAGACCGCGTCGTCGTGGATGGAGTCGCGGTGCGAGAGGCCGCTGATGGCGAAGCGCGTCAGCTTCACGATCTTCAGCTCGAAGAGGTGGTAGACGTCGTAGTCGTCCGAGCTGAGCAGCGTGATGCCGTTCGGGAACAGCGCCTTCATCACCTGCCCCACCATGCGGTAGTTGTCGCCGTAGACGCGGTTGCGCTCCTCGAACGTCCGCGCCATGCCGCGCAGAATGTCGTGCGGCGTTTGCGGCGCGTCCTTGCGGAGAATGTGGGGGATCTCTTCGGGTGCTTCGCTCATGCGTGGGCCTCTTTGGTCAGGGGGTTGGTGTAGGCGCAAACGTCGTGGATGGCGACGCGCTCGGCGCGCACTCCGGCGGTGCGGTACATGGCGCAGATGTCCTCGCGGTCGTCGTAGGCGCAGTGCACGGCGGGCAGGTAGATGCCGTAATAGTCCTCGACCCACGCCAGCTGCTGCAGCTTCACCTGCGCCGAGCTGCGTGGATCGTTAGGGTTGCGCATGAGCAGGTGCCGGTACGCGACGCGATGCCGCTCCAACCAGCACATCGTCGCCGCGCGGTACGCGGTTGGACGCCCGGTGAAGATGAGGATGTTCGGCTCCCACCCGCGGAACAGGTGCTCATTGGCGAGCGGGTCCTCGCCGAGCGCGAGGTGGTAGGCGTGATAGCGCGCGTCCCCGGCGAGGTCCCACCGGATCAGCGGGATGCGCGCGCGGTCGTCCGCGATGCAGTTGTCGAGGTCGAGGATGATCATACGGAACACCTCCCCGCAAGCGGCAACCAGCGCTTGCTGACTTGCCTGCCCCAGTTCCATTCGCGCTCGACCGTCTGAATCTTTTTGCACCGAGAGCATTGCCTCCGGTACTCCCCGGACAGCCCTGCCATCGGGCTTGTTGGCCGGATGCCTTTCCACTGGTGCTTCATCGCGCCACCACCCGGTACTCGCGCCCGTGCGGAGGTTCGCTCGCATAGACGCGCCGCACGTTCTCGGCGTGCGCCTCGGCGTCCCACGCGCTGAAGTCCTCCCACGGCGTCCACGACTCCTCCGAGGAGAAGGGCACACCATCGTACACCCGACGCTGCGGGTCGGTGAGGACGACGATTCTCTTTCTGAGCTGGACGATGAAGCTCACATCGTCCTCCCGCCCTTGGCCACGGGCACCGCGACCTGCTTCTCGCCCGCCCAGAACTTCGCGCGCTGCTCCGTCTTCAGCGCGTCGAGATCCATGCGCGGATCGTAGAACTTGCACTCCGTCTTGCCGTACCGCGGGAAGGCGCAGGTGCCGGTGGCGACGCATTCCACCTCGATGAACCCCGCATCCACCGCCCACGGGTGAACCTCGGCGACGCGGGCGCGCATCTCGCGGAACACCTCCTGGTACTCGCCTTGCGTCCGTACGCAGAGCCGCACCCGCGCCATCTCGTGCAGAGTCCGCAGCGAGAACTTGGCGACGATCGACGTGGTCATGTTCGTCGGCAGGATGCCGCGCGCGTCCTGCACTGGCACTCCGCAATCGGCCAGCGCGCTGTAGGTTTCCATCGCGGCCTTGATGGCGGCATCCCACAGCAGGCTGAGATCGGGCGCGAGATTGTCTGGCTTCAGCACGGGTGACTCGCGCACGTCCACCGTGCGCTGGCTCTCCTGCGCGTAGCTGCCCGCACGGGTGCGGACGAGTTGGTGGGTGAAGGCGCGGGTGACGCCCTCGATCTTGAACACGTAATCGACGAACTCCCAGCTGCTCTTGATCGTGTCGCGCATGTACGCGAGGTGCTCGGCGCGCTGCGCGTCGGTCCACGTTGCGGGGTCGGCGTCGAAGCCGAGCCGGGTGTTCTTCGTTCCGAGGAGCAGCGTGAGTGCGTCGGGGGTGGTGCTGAGGAGGGAGACTTTCATGGCGCATCCTTTCTGAAGTTGAAACAAAAAAGCCCCAGCACGCTCGCGCGTCTGAGGCTTGAATTATCGCCGGTTGCTCTCTGGGGAGAAAGGCTTACGGCGCACTCGCGGCTCCGGGCACGTGTCGAGGTCGCAAACCTCGTTGTCCGTGTGGCAGTGAGCGGAGCACGCTGCGCAGCAGTTGCACGGGCCGTTGGCCGCGGCGTACTCCGCGCCACACACCTCCGCCCGGTAAGGGCAGGGGTGTGCAGGCAGCGCCGGAGCGCCACACGCGCAACGCTCGTCACCCGGCATTGGCGTGCGCCTTCGCAGCGGCCAGCACTCGCCGCCAGCAGGTTAGGTCGATGCCATGCCATGCGAGGTCGATGGCACCGCGTTCCGCCTGTTCTTCCTCGCCGCGGGTCCAGCGCATGAGCGCGTGCTCGATGACCATCGTCGTCTCCGGCTCCTTGTAGCCGCACAGGTGAAGCTCACGTAGACCGGCGTCGATGTCTAGCCGGTCCACGTTCACTCCCGGAATGAGGCGCTCGCCGAGCCAGCTGCGGCGGTTCTCAGCCACCGCCGAACATCCCGCGCAGCTGCACGTAAAGCGATCGCGCGGCAGCGAGCGTCATGGTCTCGGAGCGGTTGGCGCCGAACGGAATCGTCACCAGCACGTCCGCGCTCGGCAGCTGCTTGGGCGGCGGCAAGGCCTGAGCGCGACCGACGTACTTGGCGGCGAAGGCTTTCTTGCCGAGCATGACCTTGGTGACGACGGTGTGATGGTTCTTCAGCACGGTGTGGAGCACCTGAGAAGGGTTGCCCTCCGGAGACCACTTCAGCGCCGCTGCGATCTGCGTGCCGGTGAACTGCTGGCCGGGATTGGCTTTCAGGAACTCGAACACTTCGTTGTGGCGGTGGGGGTAGCCCATGACAGTTTCCTTTCTGGTTGGAGAAGTTATTTGTTGCCCGCGGCGAAGCGCGTGCGGTCGTACGCGGAAGCCTTCATCAAGCGGCGCAGCACGTCAATATCTTGCACCACATCGTCCAGCAGCACGTTGCGCCACGTGGCGAACCGCCCGAGCGAGTAGATGCCGTGCTCCCGCGTCAGCTGATGCAGCAGCGCGCGGCGCGCGGCGGTGGGCAGTTCGAGGATCTTGCCGTAGCGCTGATCGACGGTGTCGATGCGCTCCACGTTGATGCCATAATGCCCGAGCAAGCCGAACGCGGCGAGCACCTGTGGCAGCTCCGCTTCGAATTCTGGGCCCATCGCCTCCACGATCAGCAAGTCGCCCGTCAGCGAGGCGCGGTAAACGTGCATCCCCACGTCGGGGAAATAAACCGTCTGGTTCACCGCGCAGCTGCTGACGCGGAACCGCGCCACGTAGATCGGCGCGCGGTGCAGCTGCGGGCGGAGCGCGGGGGCAATGTCGAGCGCCTCCAGCACGGCGGGCAGCGGCGCGGTGTTGACCACGGGGCGCGCGAGCGGCGCGCGGAAATCGAATGCCGTGCCCCACGTGATGCGCGCGCCGACCGCCTCCACCAGCTGCTCGTAGAGCGTTTCGGGGGCGACCCAGCGCTGCACGGGGTCGAGGTTCCAGATGCTGCGGGGTTCGATCGCGCCGAGCACCTTGAGGGAGTACTGGTTGGCGAGCACGATGCTCGGCGCGACGAACGTGCCGCGCGCCCAGAGGCCCTTGCGCACGGTCACGGGGGTGAACTCGATGCCCGTGAGCCGCGCGACGGCGTCCGAGCGGAACCGCAGCAGCGCGCGGTGAGCGGCGCGCGGCGCGGGTTCAACCTCGTAAACGCGCGCTGCGGGCCACGCGTGCGCCGCGAGCAGCCCCGCGAGGCCAGCGCCGACGATGCGAGTGCTCACGAGCGCTCGATCCAGTCGACTTCCAGCAGCTTCTGGACGCAGCCCTTCGCGCCGGGGCCGAACTCCTCGCGCAGCTTGCTGAGCGCGATGGGGCCGCGGTCGCGGATCGCGGCGAACACCTGTCCACGCAGCGACGTGGCGCGCACGGCGGAGGTGCCCTTGGCGCGGGCCTTGAGGGTGAAGTCCTGGCGCGGTCGCCCGTTGAGCTTCTCGCCCATCGGAGCGACGGTGCGCGCGGTGCGCGCGCGCGCAGCGAGCAGCGCGGCGACACGCTTCACGCCGTCCGCCTTCGAGCTGAAGCGGGCGATTGCGGCAGCGCCGCTGAGGGTGTTGTAGAGCTTCAGCAGTTCGGGGCCGCTCATGGCGGTGAGTTGCGCTTTGGTGGGGGTGGACATGGCGAGGCGGCTCCTTTCTAGAGCGGGTTGGGGGAGATGGGGATGCTGAGTCGGCGCGGCATGCCGCGCATGACGACGGCGACGCCGTTGTTGATGAGCACCGCCGCGCGCGTTTGCGCCGCGAGCACGCCGCGCGCTGTGACGGCGTAGTGACGGCGGAAGAGCGCGCCGTTGATGCGGTATTTGAGCGTGATGCGGCGCGTGGCGCCCCGCGCGGGGCGCGAGGCGTTGTGGGTGACGCGGAGGAGGCCGGAGGCGGGCATGGCGAGAATCCTTTCTGTGTCGTGGTTGGCGACCCGCCCCTAGCGGCTAGCACCGCGCGCCGGGTCAGTGGCGTCGCGCGTCAGGCTCTCGGGGCGGGTCATGGAGCATTGTGCCGGAAAGCCCCGGCGGAGCAAACACTTTCGAATCACATTCGGCGCAGCC
>ERZ1292632.1252-Hain-H43-01um-R2-1252-length-25449-cov-22_pt1 | contig 25449 bp, 22 predicted proteins | sample MGYA00564407_ERZ1292632 | MGnify/ENA primary metagenome ERZ1292632 (study PRJEB36523, sample SAMEA6512637) | groundwater metagenome | collected 2019-01-08 | study: AquaDiva: Metagenomics assemblies of 32 groundwater samples | reverse complement strand
AAACGTTCCCGGACGACCTGGCCTACGCTGCGCAGTGCCGGCATTGCGGCGGGCATATACGCGGGCACATCAAGGCGCCGGGTTGCGGTAAGCTCACTGAGCAGCAGGTCAACGCCACGGTCCTGGGCATCCTTAAGGAGCGCCACAACTGCCCGCGTAAGCGTGAGCAGTGGGGCGACAAGTCGCTGCCGCAGCTGATCGCGCCGGACATCATGCGCGGATTTGAACGGCTCCAGGAGCAGGCGCTGCGTAATAAAAAGATTGGCAGGGCTTAAAGTGATACGACCACAGACCAAGATTGCGGACCTATTGATTTTAAAGATGCTCAACATGGACCTGACGCCGAAGGCTGTGGCTCACCTGTTGGGCTTAAAGAACGTATGGCGCGTCTACCACGCTATACGTCGCATGAAACCAATTTGCCAAAAATAGAGATTGCCTTCCTACTTCCTTCCCTGTATAATAAATTCATAATGTTCAAACGCTAGGCACGCAAAGCCTTTGAGATGTTCGCAGACTTCGTGAAGCTGGACCCGCGGTTGCGGGCGGTTATCGTTAACGCCATCGGAGATAAAGTTGAACGCTGAACTCCCCACCGATCCCAAGAAGCGCCAAGAGCTGGTCGACCTGGCTAAGAAGCGCTACAACCTATCCAAGGAATTCTTTTCCCCCAAACACGAGATATGGGTGCGCTGTTATAAGATTTACCGCGCCCTAGCCGACGCCGTTGACGACCCCGACGAAGAGAACATGTTTATCCCCTATGCCTACGGCATGGTGGAGGATATCGTTGCGCGTCTGACCGAGCCGGTGTTGCAGAAGTTCGGCATCAAACCGCAGGCGCGGTCGCTACGTTTCGCCAAGGCCGCACGCAATTTCTACGCGCTCATAAAGACCTACCGGTCCACATCGCGCTTCCAGTTAGACTTTACAGACTCCAAGCGCCAGGAGGTTATCGCCGGTAACGCCTGGGAGAAGGACAACTGGAAGTCCGAGTACATCGAGGGCACCGAGTGGAAGAACACGATAGTGTCGGAGATGGTCACGAAAATCGTGGACGTGCTGGGCAAGCTTATGCCTATGCCGCTTAAGGTCGAGTATAAAAAACTCGTAGAGGTGGCCAAGCTTTACGCCAAGTCCATCGGGTATTGCGTGACCTATCCGTCCGTGTTCCTGGTGTGGCCGGAGCCCGGTATTAAGCGCGTGGATGACATGCACTGGCTGTGCGAGGAAGAGGAGTCGGTCGCGCTTGACGACCTGCGCTCGCAGAAGTATAAGGACGCCAACAAGCAGACGAAGAACGTCTACGACCTATCCGAGATTGACCACGATTACCGCAAACACGAGCCGGGATCTATCTCCCCTAATTTTAGCGACACCAGCTCCTACCATGCCGAGGTGTCGGACGTCCTGGGCGCACGCGCCGGTGATTCGCAGGCAACCAGGGCCGCGCGCGGTGACCTTAAGTCCGACATGGACAAGGTTCACCTACTGCACGTTTATGAGCCGGGCCGCAGGTGGACGATCGCCAACGGCAAGTATCTTGTCCTTTATATTGAGAAACCTTTCCATAGGCCGCGTATACCGTTCCGTCTGCGCTGCTACACGCCGGATCCCGAGAATCTCTATGGTCTGGGCGCCATTGAGCCCACCGAGGATCTGTTCCTGGGCTTGAACGACATCCACCGGCTGTGCATGCGCTCCTGGACGCGCGTAATCGGCGGTATGGTGGCGTATCACACCGATTCCGTTCCGTTCCCTGACGACTGGAAGCCGAAGCCGGGCGGCACGCGCGTGCGCATCGACCCGGGAGTGTCACCAAACGTGCATAACGCAATCGCGCAGATAGCGCAGGCTAACCCCACGAACGACATGATCGCGCACGAGTCCAACATGAAGGGCCTGCTGGAGCGCGTTATAAGCGTCGCCGATCTATCGCCTGGCGTGGAGGGCACGAAGCAGTATCACGAGACGGCCACCGGGCTCATTGAGATTCAGAACCAGCTCGCCAAGCGCTTCGCCGTTATGCGTAGGGCGCAGCTCGCCAACGATGTCGCGCAGTGCATCGCCATGTACGACATGTGCATGCAGTTTATGTTCGAGCCGATGGTGGCCGCGGATATGGACGCCGGCGGCAAGACGATGTATCCCAAATTTTCGCGCGACGATATCTGGACCGATGGCGAAGGCTTCGACTTCTTGATTGAAGAGGATCCGTCGTTTGGCGATAACGTGGTACAGCGCAACCAGCTTATGGTATTGCTCGAGCTGGCCATGAAGTACGAGACGTTCCGCATGAATTCCAAGGACGTTGAGATGCTTAAGTTTAAGGTGTCCGAGGTCATGCAGCGCGTGGTGGAGGCGTTCGGCTGGACGTTTAACGCGGAGTTAATGACCCCGGTGGGCGATATTATGACGCCTGACTCCGAGTTAAACATGATGCTGGATGGTCAGCCGGTGAAGCCGAACCCCAAGGAAAATTTAATCGGGCACGCCATCGACCATATGGTGCAGATGATGTCGCCGAAGATCGTGCAGGGTGCTGCGTCCGGGCAGGTAACGCCCGAAACCCTGGCCATGCTTAAGCTGCACACGCAGGACACATTGCGGCTCGCGCAGGCCATGCTGCAGAACCCCGAGGCCGCGGCCCAGGCGCGTTTGCAGGAGGCCATGAAAGCCGCAGGGCTTACTGGCGGGCCCGCGGATGGTATGCCGAACGCGCCGCAGATCATGGGGCCGCAGGGCACCGGCGCTGGTGGCCGGCCTGGTATGGTCAATAACGGGGGGCAGGCATGACCGCTGACGAATTTTCCAAGTTAGAGGCCGAGTTGCAGCCGGTTATCGCCAAGGGTGAACGTGCGCGCTCGATGCTTGGCTCCGGGTGCTGGAAGGGCGACGTTGAGCCGTATCTGATGGTCAGGTGCGCGGATCTGCAGCGCGGATCGGGCTGGAAGCCGTCCACCGGCGTGTTCAGCGTGGACGCCGTGGCGATGGGCGCCGCGTATAACGGCGGGCGCGAGGACGAGTGCTTAAATCTACGGAATCAGCTTATGATATGGGTGGAGCAGGGCCGGCAAGCGGCCGTTAAATTAACCAAGGAACAGGAGAGGATAAAGCAATGAAAACTCTATTTTTGGCGGTCATGTTCGCGTGGTGCGGTCTGGCGAGCGCCGGGCCCAATATCTTCTACGATGGCGCGACCAGTTCCATGACCGTCGCCACCGTGTCGCTGTCTAGTTCAGCGGCGACGCTGATCTCAAAGGCGCCGGTTACCTCGCAGACCGAGGGTATACCGCACATCGCCTGGGGCGAGCTTTCGCTTTATAACGTGACCGCGTCGAGTGCCGTGTATGCGTTCAGCGGATCCTCTTATACCGCACCGTCGCCTGCGCTCGCGTGTTCCGGGACCGGGGCGCCTATCGGCACCGGCACCGCGGCCGCGCCGACCAAGGTGACCGAGAAGTTTATGGGATTCTATATGTGGGGCCTGTCCTGCGCGGACAACGCCGCTTTAAGCCTTAAGGTTATATACCGGGGCTGGTAAACGATTTCAGGCGGTAAACCCGCCGAATAACTAACTGGGGACAACCCCCATTGGAGGCATAACAATGACAGCAACAGCACCGGCCGCACCTGCGGCCACAGCAACGCCAGCCGCGACTCCTGCAGCCGCAGCGCCCGCACCGGCCAGCACGCCGGCGCCCGCGCCGCAGCAAACAGGCGGATTCCTTGACCACGTCAAGATGCCCGAGCCCTCGCCGGCTGATAGTACACAGACGCCACCGGCCACGCCGCCTGCCGCAGCCACCGAACCTGGGAAAACCCCGGATCCGGCCCAGCCTAACGCGAGAGAACAACCGCCTGTCGTGTTTAAGACCACGATACGCGGAAGGGAATACACCGGGGAGGAACTGTCGAAGGCATTCGAGCATTCGAGCGCCGAGGGTATACGCCTTGACCAGACCGTGAGGCAGGTCCAGCAGGAACTGGCCGCTGAACGCGCTGCGCGGGCGGAACTCGAGGAGAAGGCAAACGAGACCCCGCCTTTCAAAATACTGACTAAGTCAGAAATGAAAGAGCTGGATCCGGTTGATCTCGCCGAATACATCTCGAAACGAGACAAGTGGGAGACGCAGAAAGAGACCAGGAAGGACTCGCTTACGAAAGCGAAAGCCGCGCACGAAGCGGAGACTAAGGCGGTTAAAGATCACATCTACGCCCGGTCCGAGCATATGATGACCAACGCGGTCGAGTACCCTGGCTACAAGGCTATGATGCCTGTTATGGAACAGATCCTTGACCGCATACCGTTCCTGGCGGGACGGCGCGAGACTCCTGATCTGCTCTACTACGCGGCTCTAGGGCTCCAAAAGCACAGGGAGGGTAAGGTATCAAAGGACGCCGAGCAGAAGGCCAAGGACGAAGCGGCTGCGCAGGCAGCGGCCCAGGCCGCGGCTGCCGGAAGCGGTAATCCGCCGGCGCCTGTGGGATCTACCCAACCGCAAGACGATGACTCTGACGAGGCTTTCAATAAGCGACTGCTTGAGAAAGCGCCGAAGAGAATCTTCTAATTCAGTACGGAGGTTAGTAAATTATGCCTACAATGGTTACTACAACGCGCGGCACCGGCGTCCTCAACACTGAGACGCGGCGCAAGCGCGATGTTTCCCCGCTTATAGCGCAGCTCGAGCCGGACGCGGGTCCGCTCGTCACGCTTTTAATGCGGCTTCGCAGTAAGAGCACCACGGATCCGAAGTTCGAGTGGTTCGAGGACGAACTACTCCCGCGCTTCGATATCCTGTCGGTGGCTGTCATTGTGGCCGACGCGACCATCACTGTGACTAACTACAAATATTTCCGGGCAGGAGATATTGTAAGGGTCAACAAGGATGAGCTGTTGCGCGTAACCGCAACCCCGACCACGACCACGGTGTCTATAGAGACCCTGGCCGGCGTCGCATCTGCGGCCACCGCCGCGGCTAACGGCAGCCAGCTCCACATCATCGGTAATTCCAACGAGGAAGGCGCGACCAAGCGGTCGTTGCTGTCTACGCAGCGCCAGCCGAAGTTCAACTACTGCCAGATATTCAGGCACCCGTTCGGTTACACGGGTACCGCAGTAGCGACCGATCAGTATGGTCAGAAGGATCCGGAAGCCGAGAAAGCCAAGCAGCTTATCGAGCACAAGAAGGACATCGAACTGTCGATGATCCTGGGCAAGAAGAGCGAATACACCGGCGGGACGCATCCCGAACGGACGACCGGCGGCATAGAGGAATTCATCGCGACCAACGTGCAGGACATGGGCGGCACAATGACCGAGGCCGAATTCAACGACTTCATGCGCAGGGTATTCCGCTACGGTTCAAACGAGCGCATCTGCCTGCTCTCGCCGCTGATGAGCACCGTTATGAGTAATCTCGCGGCCGGGAAGCTGCAGACGCGCTCCGACGACAAGACCTACGGCATCACGCTGTCGCGCTATCAGAGCGCCGGCCGCGTAATCGAGCTGGTTGAGCACAAACTGCTCAACAACGATTCCCTGACGGACCTCTCCGGCATCGCCGGCTGGGGCCTGATCCTGGACATCGCGGACCTGGCCATCAGGTACATGAACGGCCGGTTCACCATCCTCAAAGAGAACATCCAGGCCAACGACGAAGATGGCAAGACGGATGAGTATCTCTCCGAGGTGGGTCTGCAGCTCGAGCTCGAGAAGAAACATGGCCAAGTCACGGGGGTGACCGACTAATCGGACGGTCCGATTATAGGTAAAACCTATGAAAAACTTCATAAAAACCATGTTGGTGTCGGTTCTGTTCCTGGTGGCGAATAACGCGTTCGCCATCTCTCTCCAGGACTTGCAGGTCAAGGATCTGGACAAAATCAGCGTAGCAGAATACGTTGATCTCAACGACGGATCCCTCATCAACGTGGAGTACGTAGGAACCATCGCGACTGCTGTGATGTATGTTTCATCTGGCATGATAGACATTGACGTTCCCAGTGGCACCGCCCTGGTGTCGTCAATATCGCTCAACGCCGCGGCCTACGACACGCTGGGTGAGCTGGTGGACTACCTGAACACGAAGACGGACATCGTGGCGAAGCTGACCGGCGGTAAGCGGGACGACTTATCTGTCCTGCTGGCCAACGAAGCGTCGGCCTGGACCGCCAGGGACATTGCCGCAGCCGGCGGTTATTCTGTGCTGATAGGCACCGGGGCCGTTACCCCTGCGGACACAGCGCCGCAGATGATGAGGATCGGTATAACCCCGCAGTCCGGGAAACGCGTCGCGCTTAAGTATTGCGAAAGCGGTTCTGACGGGACGGACGTCCTCAACATCTACGGCAAACTCCGTAAATACGAGGGCGTTTCGGACGGCGTAACCCGCGACGACACCACAAAGGTGTATGGCGCGGCTACAGCGGCGGACACCGTGGAGACCAACGGCCATGTCTATGGCGGCTATGCCTTAGAATTCGCCAAAGACGCGCACGTGGTGATCCTTGCCGGAGATGCGGACGGCACCGGCGGGACGGCTATGTCCTCGGACGCGACCACCAGGCTGGTCTGCTTCTGGGACGAGAAGTAAGCGTAGTAAATTTGTACGGGCCCGGCGTGGTCTAAAAAACCACGCCGGGACTTTAAACGATAAGGAGTTTTCAAATGAAAGAAGCCATATTCCATTGCGGACGCTACCCGGAGCTGGTACTCACGGTCGAGCCGTTCGGCATGAAGGACAAGTTCGGGACCAAGACGAAGGCTGTGCACCTTAACTTCAAACCTGACCCCGAGCTGGGCGCCGGCATCCTGCGCGTTTCCAACGAGGAACACGTGAAGTTCGTGCAGGCGCACGAATACTTTAAGGGCGGCAAGATCATAGACGTCACCGACGCCGAGGTTAAGCCGAAGCCCAAGGCGTCCAATAAAGTCGTGACCGGGACTCACAGCTCCCTGGACACACGCCCGCTGTCAGGCGACGCGCCTGCTTCCGCGGATCTTCCGGTCAAGGCCGCAAAGGTGCCCGGCAAACGCAAAGCGAAGTAAGGAGTCGTCATGTCTGCTTTAACGCTGGCGCAGTTCATCCAGCAGTGCAAGCGCAAGACACGCTACGGCGATCCGAGCGTCACAACGGACAGCGTAACCGCTGATATCGTGCACTACACGAATCAGCGGCGCTTCCGTTTGTGGCGCCGGTATCCGTGGGCGTGGTCGATCTACGAGTTCACGCTGGCGCTGACTGTAAACGTGATAAACTACACGCTGGACGCGCTGGTGGGCGACATCGTGGCTATCGACACCGGGAATGGCAGGTATTTCAAGAAGCGCACGCTTAAGCGCTACCTGCAGTGGCACAAGGGCGCGCAGACGTCTGATGAGTCAACGTCCGATACCCCGGGCGATTACGTCAGGATGGGCCAGGACGAGGCCACGGACGCGCTTAAAATAAAGGTATGGCCGACGCCGGCGTCCACCGTTAACCGCACCGGGTGGGCGAAGAAGCGCATTACCCGGTATGCGGTGGCCGATATTGCCACGAACACGGATTTCGGGTATTTCCCGGAGGAAGTCCTGGACGTGTTGGAGTCCGGCGTGTTGGCCGATATCTACGAAGCCCAGGGAAAGACCGCCGAGTCGGTGGCCAAGAATCAGTATTTTCAGGCCGAGATGGAGCGCATGGTTAAGGAAGAAGCGGTCGAGGCCGACAGCGAGGAAGAGCGCCCGCAGTCTGACTATATGATGTTCCACAAGCGAAAGCGAGGCGGAAGCACCGTGACATGATAAAGCGATTACTGCTTATATTTGCCCTGGTTACTCCTTGTCAGGGCGTCGAAGCTCCCCCCAAGTACCTGAACGCTTGGGGGGGCTTGGACACTTACCACGACAGCGCGCAGATAGCGGACACGGACGCGTCGGCGCTTTCCAACGTCCTAACCGATCGCAGGTTCCTTGAGAAGCGCACCGGCAGCGAGTTGTTTCAGACGCTCCTGGCCGGGTGGTCGGTGTTGTATATGCAGGAGTTTGTGGCGTCGTCAAAGACCAGGTATATAATCGGCCATGCGTCGTCTACGGTCTACGCCAGCGACACGGCCACGGCATTCGCGGCCATATCCACCACCACGCTGGGGTATAACCTGGACTGCGCGTCGGCCTATGGTAAGGAATACTGCGTGGATGGGTTCGCCACGCCCTGGGGATGGAATGGCACCGCGGTTACGCGGCTGTCATCGGCACCTATATGCACGTTCCTTGAATTCGCGGACGAGCGCTTGTACTGCGCGAATACCACGGCCGGGGATAGCCGGGTGCACGCGAGCGCGTATGGTGATCCTGCCGACTGGACGGTGCCGGCGACTTCACCGCTGCCGGCCGACGTGCCGAATCTGTTCACGTTTCAGCGGACCGATGGCGAGGGTATAACCTGTTTTAAGGTCACGCCGTGGGGGAAGTTCGTCGGGAAGCGCCACAGCACGCATATCCTTAAGGGCCAGGACAACGATTCCTATTATAAGCGCATCATAGACCCAGGCATCGGTTGCGTGGACGATCGCAGCGTGCAGATGGTTGACGGCGTATTGATGTGGCTTGCGCTCGAGGGCGTGTATGCCTGGGAGGGTTCCGGGAAGCCGGAGTTAATTTCACAGGATATTGACGCAGAGATAAAGGCGGCGCGGCAGCTTGTCAGTAATAAGGCGAATTGGGTGCAGACGTCGCAGGCCGATTGGCAGTTGGGCGTGCTGAACGCGTCCGGGCCTGGCGCGTTGGTGTCGGAGACGATAACGCCGGGCAGTATAACGCCTAGTTCGTGGACGGCTATTGATACGAGTTCGACGGATTTTGCGGGGGGGCAACTGGTAAATGTAATCTCAACAAGTCCTCTATATATGGACAACGTGACACTTGATGGAGAATCATTTACAGATGGTAATTACACATCTAATCCAGTTTGGACGGTGTATAGTGGAACATGGGAGGTTCCATCAACTTCAAAATATCTTCAAAACACAGCAGTGGCGGGTTATATTTACACGCCTTCTGTTTTAGCATATGGGGATTGGTATTTTGACATAAATCGTGGGATTCAAACCAACGCGGTAGTATATTTTATCAATAATAATGCTTACCCAAATCTTTCGTATTCTTATTTCCTGATAGTATCGTATAGGGATACAGACGGGGGGAAATTAAATTTAGTAAAAAATAGTACAGGAACCGCTGTGGTAATGTGTGAAATACCAGGCATACCTGACAACACCTGGGCGACTGTTCATGTTAATCGGACAACTGCTGGTCTTTTTACCGTAACGACACCACAAGGTAGTTGTTCTGCTACAGAAACTACAATAACATCTTCTACTTATATGACGTGTGGTGCTCAGGCTAATTCGGGCGCGTCTTTTGATAATTTTTACGGGAATCTTTATAAACCATCCGGCACGTACACCTCAAAATGGTTTGACACCGGCCTCTCGACGCCTACGGGTGGGCCGTTTGTCTATGGCGACTACGCGCCGTCCGGGTCCACGGTGGCGTATAGCCTACGCAACTCTACCGATAGCGCAGGTGGAGACGCTCCGTCTTGGGTGTGGGTAAGCTCCAACACAAGCGGCGGGTATCGTTTTCCGTCGTCAAAGCGATACTGGCAGTACAAGGCCGACATGTCGACGTCTTATAGCACGCAGACGGTGGTGCTTTCGTCGGTGACATTGGTCGCCCGCACCACGGCAGAATATTATTCCGATGTGAAATATATTGCTGCTACGCCTATAACGTGGCTGACGCTTGATGCGACTGAAAGCGCGGATGGCGGGAGCCTTTCCTACTGGACACGTGCGTCCACCGGTTCTTTTACGAAGTCCTCATCCACTCCTACCTGGGTGGCACAGACGAATCATCTCCAGGTAACAGCTTCTACGGGGTCATACTATCAGTGGAAAACACTGTTTAATGTTCCATCCGGGTCGAACGCTGTCACGATAAATGACGTAGCCACGAATTGGCAAGAAGGGTCAGCGTCGCCAGTAGCGTCGTTGGTATGGGATCATCGGTATCATCTTTGCGTCATGAACTCCAGCACTACTGCCAAAAATGACCGCTGCTGGGTGTATCAGCGCAATAAGCGCTGGACGCATTTCGACGGGCCGAATTATTCGGCGCTGACGCTGTTTAATAATGAGCCGCTGGCTGGATCTGCCGGCACAGACGGCGCCATTGATAAGATAATGCGGCCAGGCGTTTATAGCGACAAAGGCGCGGCTATTGACGCTTATTGGGAGACGCCGGACTATACCTGGGAGCAACCCAACCATACCAAGACGTTGCGCAACGTGTGGTTTGACGCTCAGTACCTGGCCGGCGGAAAACTCGACATTGGCTACGCTATGGACCGGGGGACGGTGTTCACGAGCACGTCTACGACGCTGGACTCCACGGCGGGGTATGTGGCTAAGCGCGTTGAGGGACTTGTGGACGGGTATGCCAATGGCCGGTACGTGCGGTTGCGATTTGGAAATGATATACTGGACCAATATTTTAGACTTAACACGGTGACAATCTATGGAGAGGTGTCACCATTAATTAGCGATTGATGGAGGATATATGCCCGCTTACCCGCCCGAATACACCGAGGAAATGAATAAAAACTTTTACGAGAGTTTGGCGCGACCTGTAGAGGAACGTACGAACCTTAACGTGGGCAAGGCCCGCAGCGAGGCGCTGGCGCGTGGCATGGAAGGTGACCCCTTCGAAAGTTTGGGCGTCGCCTCTGCGCGTAACCAGGGCGCTCAGCAGCTTGGCGACCTATGGTCCGGCATCTCTATGCAGGGCGCCGATCGCGCACGCGAGGAGCGCATGACGAACCTCAACCGCGAGGACACGCAGGCGTATGGCGCGGAGCAGGCGGGGCTTGGCCGGACATGGCAATCAGGCGAGTCGAAGTTGGGCCGGGATTGGCAGTCTGGCGAATCGCAGAAGGGCCGGGATTGGCAGTCCGGGGAAAATGCTGTGGGGCGCAATTTCCAGGAGAAGATGACGCAGACCAATTACGACAATGCGGTCGGTCTACAGAACAGGGCGAATCGCCAAGGTTATCAGAGCGAGTTATGGGGTTCCGCGGCTAAGTTGGCCGGCGGATTCCTCGGGGGGTTATTCTAATGCCTTACGATTTCGGCAACGCATGGGGGCAGATAGGTGCGGACCTGGGTGCCAAGATCGCCGGCCGCCCATCCGCGCGTGAGGCCAAAGACGCCGACCGCGCTCTCGCCATTAAGATGGCGCAGGACAAGTCGGACTACGAGAAAGAGCAGGACAGCAATAAAAACTTTATAGCGACCGGCGGCTATAATATTGACCAATTGCGGGCGGGCGCGCAAGAGGCCGCATTAATGGGTAATGGAAGCGAAGAGAGCTTCAAGGCGAATATGGCGAACCCTGGCAACATGGTGATGCGTAACGAATATCAGAATCCATCTTCCAACTTAAAAGCATACATGGGATTTCAGGATAAGATGGCCAAAAAGTACGAGGGCAAACTCTCGCTTGAGGACAGGATTGCATTTGAGAACATAACGTCCGCCAACAAGATAAAGCTTAAAGAGACGCAAGGCGGGGGGACGAAGGATAATTGGGCAGGCATGGGGGCTGGAGGATCCGCCGCCGAGCCGCTTGAGGACAAGACCGATTATAACGGGCCGGCGAAGTTATTTGACTGGTCCACGTGGGGCAGAGGCACGAAGCCTACTGGCAATAGTGCGGCACCGGCTGCAAAAGGTGGGCAATATACTGCTGAGCAGTTGGCTATTCGCAAACGTCTTGGATTAAAATAATGAAAATAGAGGACGCTACTGCGGCTCTGGACGCTGGAGCTATATCACAGGATGAGTTTTACAAACTATCCCTGGACGCCGGCGCTATATCACAGGACGAATATAAATCGTTATCCGGCATAAAGACAGAGGCGCCGGTTGTCGCGCGCCCGCGCGCCTATGTACCTGAACCTGTCGGGCTTAAGCCGCTCAAGTTGGCGGAGTTTACACCGGAGCAGATATCCAAAGTCCAAGAGCCCACCGCTGAAAATCTAACGAAGATGGCCACGGCCAAGTTGACGACGCCGGAGCCCATGAAAGAAGCTGCACGCAGGCTGGTGCATGGCTCGCTTGGCCTGGCGGAGTCGGTTGGAACCGGCCTGCAGTATGTGGGGGCCGTGGACCTGGGCGATAAGGTGGAGAAATATTGGGGGGAAAAGGCAAAAGGTTTTGAAGCTCGAGCCGATCTTCAGGTGTCTGTCACCGACAATCCATCGCTGTTAAAGGATCCATCCTGGTGGGCCGGCGGGCTGGCTGAGATGCTCCCCTCATTCGCGGCCGCTATGGTGCCCGGCATAGGCGCGGCGAGATATATAAAAATTGGCGGGCAGGCGCTTAAGTTCACGCCTGCACTTGTAACCAAACTTGCCAAGGTGGGCACGGCATTGACCTCTGGTTTGGCCGGGGGCGCTATTGAGGGGTCACAAACCTATAAGATCGCCCGCGACATGGGGATAAAGAGTGGGCTCTCAAAAGATGAAGCGCATAAACAGGCCCGGATCGCGGCCAGCGAGATGACCGCGGCGTCAGCCGCTTTGAACGCTATTTCTTTTGGCAAGATGTTAAGCGGGAAAGTCGGCACGGCTAAAGCCATAAAGCATATCCTGGGGTCGGCGGCTGTTGAATCCGGGTCGGAGGTGGCAGAGGAGCCCACAGAGGCGGCGATACTCGAGCGCTTAAAGAAAGACCCGGAATGGGGGCGTGTATGGGATGCCACCATCCAGGGGGCGGCCAATGTCGGACCTCTTGCCTTTATTATGGGTGGTGCGGGAGCTGGGGGTAGTTTAATGGCCCAACGGGGGGCGGACGTTGCGCAAGGCGGGCCGGAAGCCGGTCCTGGGGCTCCTGCGGGCCCTGGCGCCCAGCCACGGCCGCCTATGGGCTCGTTTGAGGGCACAGTCCTTGAATTCAAGATAAAGACGGCTATGGGCCTGAAACCGGCCGATAAACTGACGCCGGAGGCCGTGAACGCCGCATTTGCGGCCGGGAAGATACCGCAGGATCTGGCGGAGCAGATGGGCCATCCTGGGGCTATACAGGCCGCTGCCGCGGAAGCCACCAAGAACGCACCGCCGGCGCCTGCCCTGGCACCCGAAGAAGCCATGATCCAGCAGGTGGTGGCCGATAAGACCAAAACGCACGAGGCGTTAAGCGAGCCGCACCCGGTGACCGGGCAAAAGCCGTACCAGATGTCGGAGCAGCAGTACGGCGCGGCGCTGCGCGAGCTGGACCCTAATATTAGCGGTGAGGAGATCGCCAAATCCTACGAGAAGCTCCTGACGGATGCCAAGGACGTGCAGTTGGTGGACGAGCGCGACATCGAGATAGCTATGGACCCCGCGCAGCAGGCGGAGGCGCTGGCCATATCGGACCGAGAGCCGGTTGACTACGACTTTGACCTTATGGACGCCGGGCCTGCGTCCTTGTCAGCGATGCCGTTGGACGAGCTACAGGCAAAGTTCCCCGGCGCCGGCGAGCAGCTCCACCGGGAGTTGGTGGTTGAGGGGCTTAACGCGGGGCAGATCCTGCCGGAACAGGCGCCGTATGCCGATATTAAGAAAGCGGCCATTGATCGCGTGAATCAGGAGCAGTTGAACGTGGAGAAGCGTCAGGAGGCCGCGGCCGGCTCCAAGACGCCTATCCTGCAGATGGCCTGGAAGCGTAAACTTAACCGGGCCGCATTTGCCAAAGAGGGGTTTGATGTAGGGGCGCTGCGCGGCTATTTTACGGAGAAAGGCGGGATGACGCCCGAGTTGGCCACAGAAAACGCTTACGAGATGGGCTGGATCCCGGAATACGACCAAGCACAATTTTTTGAGAAATTGGACGCGGAGATGATGAGGCGCGAGGGTGTTATTCGGTCGCCGGAGGTTGGCTATCGCCCAGGAGTTCCCGAAGACGAGCCATTTTCTGTTCCGTCGAAAGCCGGGGCCATTCTTCTTTCAGGTCCTGCCACAAGTTTAGGGGTTCAGATGAGGGTTCCATTTGAACCTAGTATAGCGGAGAATCCGGCATTTGTCAAGGCCAAAGAATTGGCGTCTAAAGAGTTGGAAAGTGCGGGAGTTGATGTAAATAATCGCGCGGCCGTGGTCGGGCACTACTATGATCTCGCGGACGAGGCGCACACGCTGGCTAATAATCAGGCCGCGTATGAGGCCATGACACCAAAACAGAAAGAGGCTTTCACACTAAGACTGAACGCGTTATTTGACCGGGCGCAGTCGCTGTCCAATTATGCCTATATCTGCTTCAACGATGCTTCCGAGGTAGTCAAGAAGTTGGCCGACCGGAAGTATGCCTATGTTCCCGCGGATCCTTACCGGGCGCTTCATAACGTGGTTATAAATAAGCCGTTTTTAATGTCGCCCGGTCAAGAGTACACGCCCTCTCCGGCGCCCGCGTTTTACTCCAAGTTGGCCAAGACCATCGAGGCTAAGATGTCCGGGCCTATGCCGGCCGAGCAGCTCCTGGGTCTGGTTAAGAGCGCCGGTATCAAACAGGACGAGCTGGATTGGTTCGACCTGCCGCGGTTGCTTAAGGACAATCCGAAGCCCACGAAGCAGCAGGTGCTGGATTATCTGGCGGCGAACGCTTTGGAGATTAAAGAGGTGAGCAAGGGCGGGAATATAAAGGAGGCCACCGAAGCGCAGTATGACGCAGCCAGTGCAGCGGCAGAGCGTAATGATAATTTTGGCTACGACTATCCGTCGGAGTTCTTACGTGACGCCGTGAATGAGGACGACTGGACAAAGACATGGGAAGCACCTACTGAAAATAAAGACAGATTTGCCATTCAAGAATATATTGATGCCGCCAAAGCAGAGATAAAAGGTAAAAAGGAATTGTCCACAAAGTTTTCCAAGTACCAACTCCCCGGCGGCGAGAACTACCGGGAGGTGTTGTTTATTCTCCCCGGCAAGGTCACCGAGAAACAAATCCAGGACAAGATTGCGGACGTAATAGAAACGTGGCCGAAGCTTAAGAATGAACCGGCGCGCGCTCGCAGCATCGCCATGCAGAAGTTGGGGGACGATAAAGGCTTCACATCTTCCCATTGGGCTGAGCCTAATGTCCTGGCCCACATGCGTCTTAACGACCGGACCATTGACGGCAAGCGGACGTTGTTTTTGGAAGAGATTCAATCGGATTGGTTACAAAAAGGTAGGGAAGTTGGATTCAAGGTAAGTGAATCCGAGAATAAAAAGATGGTCGAAGATTGGAAAAACACCAAAGGCCCAAAGTTTTTAAGAGACACAGATGTAGACGCTTTATCTGCTAGAGATTTACAAACTGGTAATGCTCCCCAAAACATAGTTGACGCGATGAATGCTTATATGAAAGAACCTGTAGGGCAGGTTCCCGACGCTCCCCTCAAAAAAACCTGGCACGAGTTCGTGATGAAGCGTGCCCTGCGCATGGCCGCGGAGGAGGGCTACGACGCCGTGGCGTGGACTACCGGGGCGCAGCAGGCGGAGCGCTATGATTTATCGAAGCAGGTGGACCAAGTACAATATCAGCGCAATGCTGACGGAAGTTATGACTTATCTGTAATCCTAAAAGGTAAAGATACACCAACAAATGCCGGGACGGGAGTCACGTCGGAGAATCTAGAGAAATATGTTGGCAAAGATTTGGCCGTGAAGATTCGTGATAATAAAATGAAGTCCATGAATTATAAGGGCCTAGATTTAAAAATCGGTGACCACGGCATGACTGTATTCTACGACCAAATGCTGCCGGGGTTCGTGGGGAAGTTTACGAAGAAGTGGGGGGGGGTGGTTAAGGACGCGACGGTCCTTGTCCCGGGATATGACGCCAGGGGTTACGAAAATGAAGATTTTACTGCGCATTCCCTGACCATCACGCCCGAATTAAAGCAGGCGGCTCTGGCCGAGGGGTTCCCGCTGTTCGCGCCTGGTCACGTCTACACGCCCGGCGAGATGCTTACGGATGAGGCGGGTGCCGGCGCGGACACGGCGCTGGCCGTTGCCGATACGCGGCGCGTGCTGCCGGTGGGGCAGTACTGGACGGACATACGGCCCAATCCGGCCATAGATGGGATAAATAAGCAAACGATGGAGAAGGGTTTCGCCAGTGCTGTTGGCATGAAGATAGACACGATACAGGACGTGGCGGAGATTGATGGGTTCTTTGTGAGGCATCCCGGTATTGAGCATTATGCTGTCACCAAATTAAAAGATGGCAGGATCACCGGCTCTCTTGTGTTGACGTCCGGGAAGGTGGGGTATTTCAATATTGACGTCTATCGGGACGTTATAGATAAATTCCTTTCGACGGATTGTGATTCATTTTACGACACGCATGGCCATCCCAGCGGTGACTCCACGCCGTCCGTGGACGACATAAAGGCGACGACACGCATGGCTGCTGATAAGCGTTACAAGGGTCACGTAGTCACAAACCATAAGACCTACACGGCCATAATGCCGGACGGCACCGCTATCGCGCAGGAGTTCCGCAACGAGAAGCAGTCATTCCGCACTGATATCGAGCAGATGTCCTGGTCGCCGGCTGTGGTTGGCTGGGCGCATGGATCCCTGCAAGGTGATAAGCTGGGCATCATGTTCGTGGATGTTAAGAAGCAGGTGATGTCGTTCGACCAGGTGGACCCGCGCTCAAATTATAACGCCTATATCCAGCGCAATGCATCCAAGTATGGCGCCGTTGGCGTGTTCCTGGTGACCGGGGACGCAGCCGCTGCCCGGATGACGCCGCGCGTGTTGTCCGGCAGTTACTACGATCTGCTGGTGATCAGTGCCGATGGTCAGTACCGGAGCGCGGCGCTGGGGCATCTGCCCGGATTTAGCATCGACTTGGCGGACACGCAGAAGTATCCGGAGCTGGAGGGTGTATTCGGCTCTAATCGGCTGGCAGAAACCCCTGCGGACTACCATCCCGAGGAATACAACAAGGTCCTGGGCCGTTTTAAACCCGGGATGACGCTCACGCTGCGCAATCGCTTGGTAACGCCGCAGTTCCCGGACGGGTTGCCGCGCGGCGCCGTGTTTGAGCTGGTGAAGGTGTCTAAAAATGGCGAGTTTATGGTTCGGTTTAATGGAAAAGTTTTAACAGTAATCATGACGCCGAATATGTTCAAGGAGACGTACCGGGAGCCTGGGGCTCCGCAGCCTGGGCAGAAGGAGCGTAAATTCATCAATACGGTGAGGGGATTTGAGGGGACGGCGCCGGAGGTCAAAGACACTATCGCGGGGAATTATGAGCAAATTCACAGGGTAGATACATTAAATGAGGCTCGCGCTATAATAGACGCTGATTACGAGAAAGCTGTCAGAATAGCATACGAGAATGGTCCGCCGTCGCGCATTTCTGCGGCTATATCTGTTTTGCTTATAGTGAGATTACAAAAAGAAGGGCAGTTTGACGCTGCTGGGGATTTGGTGGAACACACCGCACGCAGGTCTACAGAGGGTGGGCAAGCGTCGGAAATACTTTCCGCTTATCGGATGTTAACTCCCGAGGGTATTCTTCGTTTTGCGCAGAGGGGCGTAAACAAAGCGAGGATAGAAATGAAGATATCCACAAAACTTTTAGAGGAAATGACCAGAATAAAAGACTCCAAAACGCGTATTGCCTTTGCCAAGAGAAATGGCATACCAGTTATCTCCCCGGAACAGGCGGCCAGTTTCTACGATATGGCCGTTGCTATCGCCAAAATGGAAGAGGGGCGACCGAGAGATATGGCGACAGGGAAGATGATGTTGGAGATAGCCAAGTTGGTTCCTGTTAATTTTTGGGATAAAGTTTCAGCTTTTCAGACAATAAGTATGTTGTTAAATCCTAAAACTTTTATCAGGAACCTTGTTGGTAACACCATGTTTATTGCGTTTGAGAATTTCAGCCAGGCGTCCGCTGTGCCGCTTGACATGCTGGTGGGTGTGGTTACCGGGAAGCGGAGCGTGGGGATGCCGGGCATTAAGACGCAGTTGCTTGGTTTTGGCAAGGGTACCATAGAGGGGACCGAGGAGGCATGGGCCGGCGTGGATTTGAAAAGACTACAAACCAAAGATTTGCCGATGGGTCCGATGTTCGATAACGTGGTGATGAAAAGATTGGAGTTTTTATTGAACATGTCGTTACGTGTTACAGACCGGGCATTTTATCAGGCTGCTTTTGAAGATACGTTAAGAGAGCAGATGGCTTTGGAAAAAATAGATTTTCCCACGCCTGAAATGGTAGGTATAGCCAATGCTACGGGCCTTTACCGAACCTTTAACGATCCAAATGTGTTAAGGTCGGCGTTCCTATTGGTTAAGAGGGCGTTTAACCTAAATCAAAGATGGGGCGCTGGTGACATGGTGATCAAGTTTGCCGGCACGCCCGCCTCTATAATTTCAAGAGGTATCGAATATTCTCCGTTTGGATTTGCTCAGACTGCTTGGGCGTTAAGTGTGGCCGCTTATAATTCCATGAAGGGACGAAGCAACGCGGGATTTGATCAGAGAGCATTTGTGCTTTCTGCATCCAGGGCCATGACCGGGAGTGTGTTACAGGTCGGAACGGGATTATTGTTGGCGGCTTTAGGGATAATTCTGGATGATGACAGGGACGAGACAAGGCGCGAACGAGAATCGAAAGAGGCCACAGGGTTGAGGGGGAAACAGATAAACATCTCCGCTTTGTTGCGGTTCTCTTATTGTTGGGATCCATCTGTTACAAAACTACGGAAGCATGATTTGTTAGTTTCTTTCGATTGGGCACAACCCGTGGCGATAGGTTTGCAGATGGGCGCGGACCTATGGTATGGAGACGAAAAATCAGCTTCTTCAAGGATAATAAATTCGCTAACGTCTGCTGGGTCAACCTTGGAACAGCAAGCCTTACTACAAGGGGTTCAAAAATTCTTTAATAAGCGGAGTTTTTCAGAGGGCTTTAAAGAGGTTGTCACAAGGGCTCCTGCGAGTTTCGTGCCGACGCTGGTCAATCAGTTCCGGCAGCTCATAGATAACGTTTCCCGGAATACACAGTCCGACAGTTACCTGGACGCTATGGGAAATCAGGTTAAGATGAAAGTGCCGGGCCTGTCCGGTGATCTGCCGCCGCGCGTGGACGTCCTGGGCCGGGTGCGTAAGACCTATCAGAACGACACGAATAATCCGTTTAACGTGTTCTTAAATCCGGCATTCGTTAATCGCTACGAGCCGACGCCTGCCACCGAGCTTGTGCTGGATATATGGGCGCGGTCCGGAGAAACTATTCAGCTCCCGCGTATCGCGCCCAGGCAGATAAAGGTCCGGGGCGTGACGCGGCCGCTTACCGAGATGGAGCAGGCGCAGTTCCAGCATTACATCGGGGAGCGGACCACGCTGGCGTTTACCGGGCTCGCGCGTAATCCCGACTTCCTGGCGGCGCCTGACTACGTAAAGGCTAAGCACCTGCAAGCGGTATTGACCGATATCTACTACAGCGCTCGCGTGAACGTGTTGGGGGTGCCGCCCAAATGAAATATTTCCTCGCCTTAATGTTGCTGCCTGGGATCGCCGTGGCCGAGTTGCCGCAACAGATCCCGGACACGGCGATCATGGAGAACGAGGAGTTCCTGCTTAAAAAGTTAAACCGGCTAGACATAATCGTGAGTACGGTGGGTGGGGATGTTTTTAAGGCATCTACGCAAACGTTCACGGGTGGGAACTCGCTACAGGGGTCTACTACGTTCTACGGAACTGTTAATCTTCCGGTTAACTCCAAGATAATATTATCAGACACAATTCACGTTTCAAGTTTTGGGGTTCTTACAAACGGAATGACATCCACGAACACCACGTTTACGGGTTGCCACTCTACAAGGACGATAATAACACAGGGGTCAAGTAATATTTGGGTGTCATTTGGTGGAACTTCTCGCTCCGATGGGGCGGCTTATATCCGCATGACCATATTAGTTGACGGGGTTAGTTTGACGGCGGCAGGTGTTCCGTTTTGGTCACAGGGTAGTGACCCGTCAACTGTCAGTTATAACTGGGTTGGTCTGCATTTCCCTGTGTATGTGGCGGCGGCGGGTTCGCACAGTGTATGTATAGGGCTTTGGACAAGTGGTAGCACGGCCAGAATAGATGCAGAACTATCCTATCCGTATTTCGCAATAGAGGAACACCGATAAATTTATGAACCATAACAGACAGGAAAGACGGGGCTAACCACTATAGGAATGAAAGAGAAATTGGACGCGCAATTATGACCTGGAACGGAGAGGAAAGACGGGGCAATCCAGAGGACACGGGCGTAAGGCTCGCGCTGCTGGAGAAGTGCGCCTCGGACACCGAGCGCCGTCACGCCGAAAACAAGGAATCACTAGTAGCCGTCCACGTCCGCATAACAAAATTGGGTAAAGATTTTGAACAGGCGTTTAGCAAGGGGCTGGACGCGATCATGGACAAGCTAAATAAGCAGGACGTACTGTACCAGGCCAGGTCAGAACGTATTACCAAAGCCGAGAGCGATATCAAGTGGATCAAGGCGTGGGTCGCTTCTGCCTGGATAACGATATCGGCCGGGATAGGGCTGCTTATCCACAAGAAGGGCTGATGTTCGAACTTAAACTTTTGTACATGTTGGCCATCCTGTTACTTTTATGGAGATGTAAACGCAATGAATCCTGAACATATAATCGTTCACCACAGTCTGACCGAGGACGGTGCCACGGTGTCATGGGGCGCGATCCGGGACTACCACGTGAATGAGAACGGCTGGAAAGATGTCGGTTATCATTACGGCATTGAGCTGGTGGGGGATCACTACGAGATCTTCAAGGGCCGCATGGATAACGAGGCCGGCGCTCATTGTTACGGCTATAACGACAATTCCATCGGGATCTGCATGGTGGGGAACTTTGACCTGGCGGCTCCTGGGCCGGCGCAGATGGCGCTCCTGCGTAAGCTTTGCCGGTCGCTGATGGATATCTACGGTATAAAATCGGACGCGGTCCTGGGGCATTGGGAGACGTATCCGCTGCGCAGTATGCCGGTGCAGAAAACCTGCCCTGGTAATAAATTTTCTATGCCGGAGTTTCGGAGGACTTTATGAAGAAGATTCTTTTTATATTGCTCCTGCCGTTGGCCGGGTGTGTCACGCTTCCCAAGGAAACAGTTATGCTCTCCGGCGAAATCGGCACCATGATCCAGTCGGCCAAGGATTCGCACGTGGAGCTGCTTAACGAGTTTGAGCGTCAGCAGATCTCCAAGATCGACCTCTACCTGCAGACGACCTGGAACCCGGAGATGGTGGGCACGATGGCGGAGTCCGGGGATCTGTGGGGGAAGACGTGCGGTCGCAAGGACACCTTGACCGCCACGATGGAGTTGACCAGGTTTGTCCAGGCCGCGGCGAAGCGTATCGCGCGAAAGCGCCAGGAACTGACCGACGCCCTGGACACGCAGATGTTCGACCTACGGGTGGCCGTGGATCAGCATTACGACACGCTGGCCCTATCCAATAAGACCGTGACCGATAACCTGCGCTCCATACGCCGTAATGATGAGGTTTTCGAAGAAACGCTTAAGATGGTGAAGCAGGACAAGGATCTTCCGGCCGCCATGCGGGTGGTCAGCGACAAGCTCGATAAACTGATGGTTAAATAGGAGGCTTTATGGTAAATTGGGACGAAGAGGCGGACAAAGCTGCGGAAAAGGCAGACGCCAAACTGTCAGCCGGGGTGGAAAAGCTCCTGGGTATGGATCTGGCGAAAGCGTTCCCGAATCCGGCGGACGCGAAGATGGTGGGACACCTGGTGCAGGCCATCAAGTCCAAGACCGACAAGAACGAGCGCGTAGCGGCGTTTAAGGCCATCGGCGTCACTTTGGGCGTGGACCTGTTCAAAGCGGTCCGGAAGCTCATCCTGGCCTCTGTTCTGGTGGTCCTGGCGGGCGCCGGCATGGCGCAGGCGCAGATGAAGACCTTGGACCTGAGCAACCCGCTGGCGGATCCGCGCGCCGGGTTCTCCTGGGACGGCGCCGGCGGGCGGTTCGGGGTGGCCTACGTGCCGGTTATGTACTGGATCGGGGAGTCCTCGGGCCTCGAGTACGCCACGATCAACTGGGGGGCGTCTGATAACCTTGAGAATGGCCGGAAGACCATGCTGGTGTCCATCGGGCCCAGGATAGACAACGTGTTCACCTGGTTGGCCGGCGGGAGCTTCGCCAAGAAGCACCTACGCTTCGCCGCGCTGCCGCCGGTGCAGGTCACGGTTGACCTCGGGACTTCGGATTTTAAGCATTTCAGGCCGCGGCTCAGCTTAGTGACGCGATTCGGGGGGCGGTAATGAACGGCTACCGTAAGGTGTGGATGGCGCTGATATTCTCCGCGGCGTGCGTGGCCGCGTTGCGGATCGGGTTGCCCGGTGGTGACTTTAACACGCTCATGGCGTTGATTATAGCCGGCTGCCTGGGTGGTAACATCTTGGAGAACAAGAACAAGCAATGAACGCATTCGATTGGCTCAAGGCGATGGATGACGCGTTCAAACGGCTTGCGTCCTCTACCGTTTTAAGGTAATATAAAACCTTGCGGTTCTAGTTCCACCGGATAAAAAGAACTTTGCTCTTTCACCTTGATCATGTCATAGTCCAGAACCGAAGTACCCGCTGCGGCCCACCTATCGCTTTCATGCGATGCCGCGGCGGTTTTATTTAGGGCTTGACAAGTTGTTATTTTTGTCTTACAATTGTAAGACAAAGGAAAAGGAGGGGATTATGCGAACAGCAAATTATCAACTTGTGCGAAAAACAGACAAAGAACTGGTCCTGCGCGATATTGGACCGTGGGATAAATATCTCACAATCACGAACGCCGCCGAGCAGGTCGTAAAGGAGATGCTCCCTGTGCTTGATGGGCGGAGGCTGTTTTATTACGACTCAGAGGATGAACTCACTGAACTTCTGATAGAAGATGGGAATTTTACGGGATTCATGGTCGCTCCCCAAAAATAAAAATATGTCCTATTGTGTTAATCCTGATGTTAGCGAACTTGTGTATAAATCCATCCAGCGCCATCCGCGCTCACTGCGCTGTAAGTGGTGCCGGCCAGTCTGGTCCTACGGTATAAGGCCGTGGACGTTCATGGGGCGCCTGGTGGCGTTCTTTTGGCCGGCGCATATCATCGGCCCGGACTACGGCTCGGTTCACGGTTATACGGATGGAATGTGTGAAGTGGCTTCTGCTAAAATAAACGGGAGGTTGGACGATGGAAAATGTTAAGACTTGGCAGTGGGTGGTGATTGCGTGCCCGGCGTTTATGGCCGGGGCGGTTTGCGCTTATCTGATTTTGCGGGAAGAAATAAACGCCATGCGAGCGCTTATCCTGGCGGACGAGCCCAAAAAAGAATTAACGTCCAAGGAAATTGCCAACAATCTGCTGGGGACGCTCTATGACCACAAATAAAGAATGCTCCTGCGGCGGATCCTGGCAGGAGTTGGAGTGGTGTAATCTCCACAACGAGGCGTGCGCGCTCGGTGATTACTGCGCGCACAACGTATTCAGTCGGTCCGGGTGTGAATTCCAAAAGGATAAACTGCGCTGCACGAAATGCGGCGTGAGCGTGGACGCTCAATGAAAAATACTATAACCGTAAGGCTTCCTGACGGCTGGAAGAAGAAGATCGTGGATAACGCCAAAAAGCGCGGGCTCCGGTTGTCCGATGTTCTGCGTGAAGCTGTGCGCGTGTTCTTTAAACTGTAGATCTGCAGCCATTACGCTGCCGGCGTGACTACCGCCTTTCGTTTATTTACGTGCCACAAGTCGCGTATGCTTGGCGAGAGGGAAAGGTAAAAGCAGGCCCGCCTGTATAAGGCTAATCCTGCCCGCCGCCTAATTGTTGTACAGGTGCGTAGTTGTCGCCGGCTCGGGCGCCCGATACTCGGCGTGAGGCCAAGCAGCGCCAGTGGAAAAGCGGGCACGCACCTGCTAATTTAAAGGAGTGATATGAAGAATATGATATTGACGGAGTTGGGGAGGGTCAAGCGGCCGGGGATGGACGAGCTGATGAAGTTCCTGGTGGCGTCGGATTACTTCTCGGCGCCGGCGTCACGCGGGCATCATCTTAACGTTCCTGGCGGGTTGGCGAATCATCACTGGGGGGTGTATCGGGCGCTGCTGGATTTAAGGTTGCCTTTGACTTTGGACGCGCCGCTGGATTCTATACGGATTTGCGCTCTGCTGCATGATCTGTGTAAGGTGAATTTCTTTAAAGTTATGAATACCGGGATGTCGGCGGATATGGGGGGGGTGATTATCACTATCGACGATCAAGAACCTCTCGGCCACGGTGAGAAGTCCGTTATCGTCCTGCAGCGCTATATAAAATTGACCACAGACGAGGCTTTGGCGATCCGCTGGCACATGGGTGCCTGGGACGCGGCCGGCGACACGGCGCGGCGATGTCTTAACCAGGCGTTGGATCGGTGTGCGTTGCTGCGCGGGCTTATGCTGGCCGATCAGATGGCTACATTCAAGGAGAGTCATTAATATGAAAAACGACAAGACTGGACTTTGGGAAGCACTTTCGGCTAAAAAGATGTGGGCCGAAGTTTCTTGTGATAGTTCGGAAGAAGTGGTTACACTTGCGGATATAGCCAAAGTCCTTTCCCATTACACCGCCGCCGAGAAGTCCGCTATGGAAAAGGCGCAGGGGGCCGACAAAGACCTCATGACGGACATGATGAAAGAAATGGATTATCTGCGCGTGTGCCTAACTAAGTCCAGACATGAGAACCGAGAAATTCTAAAGGCGCAGGGGCAACAGGACGGTAAAAATATACCCAATGGATTCGTAAAAGAAATGGCAGACAGTTACGAAATGGATGAATTTATTGTGCGGAATATAATAGACCATTATCACAGGAGGATACTGACCCCCCAATCCGTAGAGGCCCAAAAGCTCATCAACCCCGTAGTAGCCGCCCACAATGAGGTCCTTGGGCCGTTACGGTTGGCATTGTGGGAGATGGTTGACGAGTATGAGGCCAACATAAAAGACAGTGTGGTTTATTCTACCGATGCCAAGGACTTATTTGAAAGCGTGAAAGAGGCATTGGAAAATAACCCGCCAGAGCAGAAGCCCCTCGCCAATGCTTCGTTGGTGGAGGCAATAGAGGATTACCAAAAGAATTGGGTTAAAGATTCAAGCGGGTGCATCGCTTGTCGGTATATTATTGAAAACATCTTGCCCGCCCACCAAGCAGAGAAGCCCACGGCTGATAAGGGTTTGATTGAGCTTTGCAAAGAATTAATCCAAACCATACAACAGTGTAAAGATTGGGATGGCGATGGCGACCCTTTAGATTCACTGGATTTGGAAAAAGCAAAACAAACACTTTCCCGCTACACCCC
>ERZ1292632.1250-Hain-H43-01um-R2-1250-length-25466-cov-5_pt1 | contig 25466 bp, 26 predicted proteins | sample MGYA00564407_ERZ1292632 | MGnify/ENA primary metagenome ERZ1292632 (study PRJEB36523, sample SAMEA6512637) | groundwater metagenome | collected 2019-01-08 | study: AquaDiva: Metagenomics assemblies of 32 groundwater samples | reverse complement strand
TCAGTCGGCTGCACCACTGGGGTTAGGCATTTGCCAACCCTTTTTCTTTTTCCAGCCCTTGCGTCATTTTAAACTTATGCTATACTATTGTCTGTAGTAGACACTCTATGTTACAACAAAAATTCACCCCGTCGCTTGGTAGCTTGGAAGCCGAGGTAATGGAAATACTTTGGAAAATAAAAATCGCCTCGGTGCGTTCTGTTTTGAACTTGCTTCATAAAAAAAGAGAAATCGCCTACACCACTGTAATGACCATCATGGCCCGCTTGCACGCGAAAGGCCTCCTTGAACGCCGCGAAGATCAAAGCGGCGCTTATTTGTATTCTCCCATTGAAAATAAGGAAAAATTTTTAGCCAGAATTTCCGAAAAAGTCATAAAAAACTTAATCAAAAACTGCGGGGAGGTGGCGGTCGCGCAATTTATAGATATAATGGAAGCCGGAAATTTCAAAAAGTCGGCCGAGTGGAAAAAAAGGTTGAAAAAAATAAAATAAGCGGAGCTTGAAATTACGTCGGGCTTCGATAAAAGAAAAAATATTTTCTTTTATAACTCACCCCTAGTAATTATACTATGCAGAGAAATTTGCGGAAAAAATCAAACCAGCTCTTCGCGCAAATTATTGCTATCGGCGCGGCGATTATTTTATTGCTCGGCGGATTATTTTATAAAATTTATAACTACGCTTTTTCTTCAGTCGGCGAATTCGCGCTCAACAAAGCGCATGCCATGTGTGGTTGCAAAACATTCATATCCAACACGCACGCGACTTTGTTCGGCGTCATTGTTTTCGCGGGCGCGGCAATAGCCATCACGACATTAGTCGCGCTTTTTAGAATTGTTTTCTTTGTTTTGAAAACAAAAAAATTTATAAAAGGACAACAGTTTACAAAAGCCAAAATATCCGCAAAATTGACCCAAATCGCCTCCATTATCGGCATTTCCGACCGCGTTGAAGAGGTGGAGAGTGAAAGTCCGACTATCTTTTGCCATGGAATTAGACGACCGAAAATACGCATCTCCTCCGCGGTAATAAATTTTTTAACTTTTTCCGAACTGCGCGCCGTTTTGCTCCACGAAACACAGCACCTGATTTCACGCGAACCGGCAAGATTGCTTGTGATTAAATTCATAAACACATTTCGTTTTATTCCGGGCATAAAAAATCTGACAAAAAAATACCTGTCTTTTTCCGAACTTGCCGCCGATGAACTGGCGACAAATAATTTTACGGAAAAAAATAATTTAGCCCGCGCGATGAGAAAGATTTTGGAACTTGAAGAAAAAAATGTTATTCAAAAAGGTCTGGCGCTTTCATATTTCAGCCAAGTCACGGAGGAGAGGGTTTTGGCGCTTAGCGACAATGGCTATCGCCCGACTTTTAAACGGGAAATTTTAAAGGCATGCTTTAGCGTTGCCGTAGCGGCGGCATTCTTCTTTTACTTTTCATCCGAAATTCAGGCGCAGACAAACCACACGCGCGAACTTTATAAAAACTCGCAATGTGTTGTTCAAGAACACGCTACTGAAACCTGCAAAAACGGCTGGACCAACTGCCAAGACAAAGTATTCCACGAAAAAAACGCAAGCTGTAAAAACATTATAAAATATATAGATACATTAAAAAATTGATTGTCCGCAGGATCGGATGACCCTGTGGATAAGCGCGCTTTACAATAAAATAATTATCTACTACAATATGTAGTAGATAATTATTAATTTATGGAGTATGCTTAACGCTCTCTCGGCAAAAAAGGCGCTTGCCTTAGGAATCGCGACTGGATTTATTTTATCCGGAGCAATCGGATTCTATGTAATAGTCCCCATGGCCTTGCGCGCCGAAACACCCACGGCTATATTGGATGATAGAATTGAGCCAAATAACACTGAAACTGCAGAACAAAACGCCTTGCCAAACATCCCAAAAAATGATAAACCTAAGGTAGAATTATTTGTAATGTCATACTGCCCATTTGGCCTGCAAATGGAAAAGGCCTACACGCCAGTATGGAATTTATTAAAAAACAAAGCGGATCTAAGCGTAAAATTTGTATCTTACGCAATGCATGGTAAAATTGAAGTTGATGAAAATACTCGCCAACACTGCATCCAACAGGAAGAGGGGGCCGATAAATTCATCACATACCTAAATTGTTTCAGTTTAAAAAATGATTCGGCCGGCTGTTTAAACCAATCCGGCATAAACAACGCAAAAATCAATTCGTGCGTGGAAAAAACAAACAAAAATTTTGCAATTTTAGATAAATATAACGATAAATCAACTTGGCTAAACGGCCGATTCCCTCTCTATCCAGTGCATGAAAATTTAAATGACGAATATGGGGTACAAGGATCGCCAACATTGGTAATAAATGGAACGCAAGTCCAAACCGAACGGACGCCGGAAGGAATAAAGAACGCAATTTGCGCCGCATTCAACAACGCCCCGTCAGAATGTTCAAAAAAATTAAGCAATACGCCAGCCACCCCCGGGTTTGGGGCCGGTGAAGGAGTTGATACCGGAGACGCTGGTTGTGGAAACTAAATAATTTATGCCAAATCTATTTGAGAGCAAAAAAACAGTTGCGATAATAAACATCGCGATGCTTGCGGTACTAAGCGGGTCGCTCGTGGCCAATCAGGTCTACGCGAGTAAATTAAAACAACACCTTGGAATCTATGGAAATAATTTTTTCGGCAACCTGCTTAAAAAATTTGGTGGAAATGTAAAATTATCTGGCAGTATCGGCGAAGACGCGGTTAAACTTGCCTACGCGCAAGGAATCCCGGATATGTACGGAGCGGAATTAAACGTTAATTTTGACGAGGTGCAGAGGTCGATGGATATAATGAAGCAGTTTGATCCAACATACGGCGCCACAAAACTTGATCTCTCAGCGGAAGATATGAAACGCTATATAAATATCGCTTTGCGAATTTCGTGCGAATTCTGTTGCGGGGCTAAATCAATAATAGATGCAACCGGAGAAGCCGCTTGCGGATGCGCTCATTCCCAAGCAATGAGAGGGCTTGCGGCATATTTAATAAAAAACCACGGAGCCCATTACACCGACGATCAAGTCCTGCGCGAACTGGCAAGGTGGAAAGGCAAGTATTTCCCCAAGCAAATGGTTAAAAAAATGTCCGACCAGTTGCAAAGCGGAAACTACACTCCGGATATCGCGGCGCTTCTTCTGGATTTAAAACTTCCGAAATATAGCGCCGATGGCAAAAGCGCCCCGTTGCCATCGGAAATAGATAACGCGGATAGTATGGTGGGAGGGTGCTAGTTCGCGCTGTCATCCTGAACTTGTTTCAGGATCTTACGGAGTGGCTTCTGATTCTAAAATTCAGATGCTGAAACAAGTTCAGCATGACAAACAGACCTTATTAAATTAACATACTACATATGGAAAACCATGAACATTGCGAACATTGCCAAGGGCACGGTCACGAAGCCCAACAAAAAAACGAACTTGAAACGCTAAAAACGGAAATAACTTCCAAGCTGGACAATAAGGAACCGAAGGCATCGCTCCCATGGGGAAGTTTGGCGGTAACAATCGTTCTCGGTATTTTGGCGCTTGTTTCCATCGCCCAGATGGCGCAGACTGTCTCTGTGTATAACAAAATAAAATCCGGCGACCTGAAATCAACCGGAACTCCAGCCCCGAGTAGCGTGGATAGCCAACCAAGCATGGTCGGAGGATGCTAAATTTTTTTTAATTGTCATCCCGAGCGAGCCGAAGCGACGAGGGATCTCTGTCTAATTCACCGCGAGACAACCAGACAGAGATTCCTCCTTCGTCGTCGGAATGACAGATACATTGTTTGTATGACCAAGAATCAACTACAAATAAATTATTGGACTCTGCTGGCTTTGTTCACCACCATTTTTATGGCAAGTGTGACCGGAATAATTTTTAATCTACTCACGAACTCGACTGTAAACGCAAAAATTGCAGAACAAAAAGAAATAAAGAGGCCGGCTAATTTAGAAGTCACGATCATTCAAGACAGCGCCTGCAAAGAGTGCTACGACATCACGAAAGTCATCAACGGATTGGAAAAATTAAATGTAAAAATAACAAAGAAAAATTTTATTGAACGAACCGGCGACGAAGCCAAAGCACTGATTGAAAAATATCAGATCAAAAAAATCCCAACTTTTGTTTTGACCGGAGAAATAAATAAGGGTAACGAACTTAAATCCGCCTTGACACAAATCGGCGCGATTCAAAATGACGCTTTCGTTTACGAATTAAAAAGTGGGCCGTATATTTCAACCGCGACCGGCAAAATTAAAGGCAAGACAAACTTATTGTTAATTACCGATGTCACATGCGCGACTTGCTACGATGTCACACAGCACGAAACAATTCTTGCGCGACTTGGTCTTTCTCCGCGATCCAAAGTCGTTGACGCAAAATCTGCCGAGGGCAAACAAGCCATCAAAAAATATTTCATAAAACAAATCCCGACTTTTGTCTTAACTGGCGACCTGGCTGAATATCCAAACTTAAAATCAATCTGGAGCGATGTTGGCACGATTGAACGCGACGGCGCTTATGTCTTCAGGCAAGGCGTCCAATTCATGGGTATATATAAAGAAGTGGTGACTGGAAAAATCGTTGATCCGAACACAACAAAATAGCGCATGCGCTTATGAAAAAAGCTTACATCACAATTGCAATTCTAATTGTTGTGGTCGGCGTAATTTATGTGTCTAAAACATTAAAAAAGGAGCCGCTCGGCCCGGTGATTAGCGTTATTCCGATAAAGAACGACATCGGAACAGTTGTTTACGGCGAGGTGGCGCGATACGCGATCAAAATAAAAAATATTGGCGATCAAGATTTGATAATTCAGAAAATCTCAACTTCCTGCGGATGTACAAAAGCGCAAATAACGGAATCGGATAAAATCATTGCTCCGGGCAAAGAAGTTGATGTAAATGTTTCGTTTGATCCAGCAACCCACAAAGATGACAGCGACATGGGCGAAATTATCAGAATGATATATATAAAGAGCAATGACCCGAAAACTCCCGAAGTTCAGTCGGAATTAAACGCGTTTGTAATTAAAAAAGAAGAAACAGCTGCGACTTCAACTAAAAATTAAATTTACTTTATGGACCCACGCTTAAAAATTTTACTTTCAACAGCAGGTATTTTGGTTGCGGGCGGATTGCTCGCGATTATAATCGTCGCGGCCGGCGGAAGCAAATCAGACACCACCGGCAAGGCAAAAATTGTTTTGGAAACAACCAGCTTTGATTTCGGCGATGTTTCAATGGCAAACGGAAAAGTCACAAAAACAATCAGTATAAAAAATGAAGGCGATGCTGATTTAAAAATTTCAAAAATGTCTACATCCTGCATGTGCACGACTGCGGCGCTCGAAATAGACGGAAAAAAGAGCCCGGCGTTCGGAATGCCGGGACACGGCGGACCATCGCTACCTTGGACAGGAACGATTCCGGCCGGAAAAACCGGAATGCTCGAATTGGTCTTTGATCCGAACGCGCATGGTCCGGACGCGACCGGCCCGATTAAACGAACCATAAATATCACCAGCAACGACAGCGGTGAAAAGGGTTCGGTGAATATTATTTCCTTTGAAGGGAATGTGATTAAGTAGATACTTTTTATATGAAAAAATCCCTACTAATAATACTGTCAATCTCTGTTGTATTATTTATTGTTGTGGCATTCAGCTACTCCCGCGCGAAAAAAACCTCTGAACAGCCGCGAAACGACTCAAAGAAAACAGCCGTGGACCAGCTTCAGGAAAAAATTGAAATGGTTGACTCAAAAGGCGGAGTTGATGTTTCCATAGATGAAATAAAAAGAGAAAATAATCAAACTATTTTAACTATAGGAATAAATAACCATGCCGTGGATTATTCCACGGTTGATTTGAAAGAACGGGCAAATCTTGACGGAAAAAAACCGATAAAATATGAAGTGGACAGCGCCGCCAGCGGGGGGCACCATGTTGCCGCTCAAATGGTATTTGATGGTAATTTGTCTGGATCGCTCACGATTAGATTAACCGATGAATTGGTGTTTAATATTGATGTTAGATAAATGACCAGACGATCAATAATTTACGGCCTAGTCGGTGGAATCGCAATCGCGGCGATATTTTATACTGCCCAGGCAATCGGCATGCAAAGCTTACCCGGCCCTTTTTATTTTTTCAAGACAAAGTGGTATTTTATCTCGCCTCTGATTATTTCCTTCGCGCTTCAAGTTGGTTTGTGGAAAGCGACAAAACAAATGTCCGAACAGCATGCTGGCGCGGGAATGGTGGCGACTTCCGGCGGGGTCTCAACCGGCGCAATGATTGCCTGTTGTATGCATAATTTCACCGCGCTCCTGCCAATTTTGGGACTTTCAGGAATCGCGGTTTTCTTTTCAATCTACCAAAGCCAGGTTTTCCTAATCAGCATCGCGCTATCGCTTGGCGGACTCGTCTACATGAAATTAAAATATCTAAAAACAAAGAGGATGTGCGGTCGCATGCTTTGAGCGGGTTATGAGCCCGCTGGCCCATCCTCTCGCCTTCGCGGCGAGAAAAGCGAAAAGCATCGACCGAACATCCATACTATATGAAAAAACTTTTTGCCAAAATTTTACTAAGCGCAATTTTATCTTTGGTTGCGGTTGCGCCAATGCATTGGATTGGCGCGCATAAAAACAGCGCGCAAGCCGCGGAGAATTTTAATACCGCGATTATTTATTATAATGAGGCCTGCGCGATGTGCGCGGAATATATAAAAAATGAACTTCCAGCCGACTTGCAAAAGTGGGGAATTGTAAATTTTAATAAAAAAGATTACGTAAACGTCCGTACAAACCGAACGGAAATGAATGACATGATGCAGAATGCTGAAATACCATTAGATTTGCAAAGCCATATCATGACCTTTATCGGCGACAAATATATTTTAGGCGGGCATATTCCCACCGCGATGATTGAGGAAATATTCAAACCGGAAAATTCCGCGAAGTTTAAAAAAATAATAATATATCAAGATGAAATGCACGGCGATATTAAGGACTACAAGGTCTGGGCCATTCCTATGTACGCGGATAATTTTGTCGACGAGGCGAAAACTTATCCAATCAGCGCGAATATCACTGAATATTTTGACTACTTGGAAAACAACAAAGACACGCTAAAAAACTCAACAAATGTAAATAATAAATTAAACCAATACAGGTCGCTTTTGCCGGTCGTGCTTGTCTCCGGATTTTTGGACGGCATAAATCCATGCGCATTCGCGGTTTTATTATTTTTCATCGCCTTTTTGTTCTCGCTGAAAAAAACTCGCGGGTCGGTCTGGAAAATGGGATTGGTATATATCGGCGCGATTTTTCTGGCGTATTTCTTAATTGGCTTGGGAATTACAAAGGCGCTTTTGTTTGCCAACGCCCCTCATTTTATGGCTGAACTTGGCGCCTGGCTGGTAATAATCTTAGGCATAATAAACCTGCTCGGAATTTTATTCCCGTCATTTCCGATCAAACTTAGAATCCCAACTGCCAGCAAAGAAACACTGCGGAATTGGATGCATAAATCCACGCTTCCCGCCGCATTTATTCTTGGATTTTTGGTCGGCCTTTGCACGTTCCCATGCTCCGGCGGGATCTATGTTGCCATCATCGGCCTGCTCGCCGCCAGAACAACCTATTTCACCGGCCTCGGTTTTCTGGCACTCTACAATATAATGTTCGTGGTTCCGCTTTTTATCATTTTGATTCTTGCTTCAAATAAATACGCGGTTGAAAAACTTACAAGCTGGGAGCAAATGGAAAGTAAAAAAATGAAATACATCTCCGCACTCACAATGATCGGGCTCGGCGCGATAATTTTAATATTTTTCACTTAATCTGACAATATGAATAGCAAAGGATTTTCGCGAGTTTCTAAAATAATAACCGTCTGTATTTTGTTGCTATTGGCAGTTTTCATTTTGCCAAAATATTTCCCGGCTCTTAAAGGCAACGGGTTGTTTTTAATTCTTTTGCTATGCCCGCTGATGCATATTTTTATGATGGGCAAGCATGGAGATCACGGCAAACAAGGTGGTTCGCATTCCTGTTGCGGCGGATCAAAAGAACCGGAGCAGGATGCCACACCTGTAAATCCTGAACACAAACACGAAATAAAATAACTATGCCAAAAATAATAAAAATGGCGATTGTAATACTGCTGACAGCATTATTTGTCGCGCCCGCGGTTGTCTCCGCGCAAGCAGACGATACTGTTTTCAAAGCGCAAGTTGTTGATGTTATCCGCGAAGTTAAAAAAACAAATGACAAGGGCAGAGAAATTATTCAGCAAGTTTTAAAATTAAAAGGGTTGGAAAATGGCTGGAAGGATAAAGAAATTCTATACGACGGCACGGCGCTGGACGCTGAAATGGCCGGTCAAAATATTTATAAAAAAAATGACAAGGTTTTGGTGATGCGAAGCGTAAACGACCAAAATGAAGAAAGTTTTTTCATAACCGATTATGTCCGCACCGGCAAACTATATTTTATAATACTGCTTTTCTTCGCGGCTATTATAGTAATCGCGCGCAAACAGGGCCTGAAAGCGATTGTCGGCCTGGCCGCGACATTCATCGTGCTGATGAAATTCATTGTGCCAAAAATCTTGGCCGGTTCCAACCCGGTTTTTATCAGCATCATCGGCTCGCTTATAATTCTTGTAATCACGCTATACTTGGTGCACGGATTTAATTCCAAAAGCTCGGTCGCGATTTTAGGAACAATTTTAAGTTTGCTTATTACCGGCGTATTATCCGTCATTTTCACAAATCTAACGCGGCTGACCGGTTTTGCCGATGAAGAATCAATGTATCTGCTTAATATCGGCCAGCAAGCTCTGAACATAAAGGGGATTTTACTGGCAGGAATGATAATCGGCGCGCTCGGTGTTTTAGACGACATCACCGTCAGCCAAGCGTCAATCGCCGAACAAATCTACAAGGCAAACCCAGAACTTACCTCGTGGGAAATTTACAAACGCGCCATGAAGGTTGGGGTTGATCACGTAAGTTCAATTGTAAATACATTGGTTCTCGCTTATGCCGGCGCTTCTTTGCCTCTAATGATTTTATTCGCCGTTGATTCCGCCGGAGCGTTAACGCTGGGTCAAGCGATAAACAACGAAGCAATCGCCACGGAAATCGTGCGGACTGTCGCGGGAAGCATCGGCTTGGTCTTCGCTGTCCCGATTACGACCTTAATCGCCGCAAATTTCTTTAAAAGAAAAATCATCAAGCCGGAGGCCGCGGCTCATAATCACGCGCATTAATTTTAAAATATGCCAATCGTTTTCATTTCACTCGGCGCCATTGTTATCTTATATTTTCTTTTCGCGCTAAGCCCGTCGTTTTTATCAAAAAGAATTTGCGCGATTTGCGCGGCCGTGTCGCTGACCTGGGCTGGTCTTCTGGCGGGATATCTTTTAAAATGGCACAACAATATTCTGATAGTCGGAGTTCTGATGGGCGGAAGCGTGGTGGGAATAATGTATAAAACAGAAAAATATTTTCAGAAAAAACAACTGACGAATTTCTGGCTGATCCGACTTTTAATAATCGTCTTCGGCTTTCTCGGCGTTTATTTGACACTAACTGAACAGTGGGGTACTCTCACAACAGTCGCCATGCTTGCCGTGATTATCGGGTTTTTGACCCTCTTTTTTGTTAAAGAGCAAAAAACTCCCATCGCAGTAGGCGAGGAACATAAAAAAACTTTAAAAGAAAAAATGGAGCACTGTTGCGACTAAGAGGGAGAAAGGAAAACTATGTTGAAGAAAATATTGATAGGAGGAATAGCGGTGTTAGGCGCATTTTTAGTCGCAACGCCGGCTAAAGCCAAATGCGCAAGCAATTTCACCCCAAAACACGGGCAAACATACACATTCACGGTGGGCCAAAATTTTTGCAAAGAAGAACGCTTTCACGACCGAGTGCCGACACAAATAACGAATCGTGTAATAAAACACCCACTGCCAAGAATCACAGCGCATTCGATGCGAGCGGTTTTCAGGCCAACTTCTTCATTCGGACTTAAGCAAATCAACTCCGGAGTAAAGGGAGTTGTAAAAAGTGTTGGCTCAATCGGGAAAGGCGCCATCAACATCACGGAAAATTTAATGACCGGCGCGCTGGATATATTGTTTTAAAAAAGATATTTTAAAACCGCCCGTATGGGCGGTTTTTTAATACGAACAGAGATCCTTCGGCCGCGCGCAGCCTCAGGATGACCCAACCCGCGAGCGTTGCGTCATTTCATCTCTCCCCAACTATGGCCGATGCTGATGCCGACTTTAACCGGCACGCGAAGTTTGACCACATTTTCCATTGTTTGTTTAACAATCTCCGCCAGTTCTTTTGCTTTGTCTTTCGGAACTTCAAAGACCAATTCGTCGTGGACTTGGAGAAGGAGTTTGGAACAAAGGGATCCTTCGACTCGCTTCGCTCGCTCAGGATGACAAAAAGAATCGTGGATTCTTTTTGTCACTTCAATCATCGCCAGCTTAATCAAATCCGCGGCTGTGCCCTGAATCGGGTGATTTATCGCCATACGTTCGGCCGCGGATCGCAATTGGAAATTGCCGGCGTTTAATTCCGGCAAATAACGACGCCGGCCGAAAAGCGTTTCGCAATAGCCCTCTTTTTTGGTAAATGCCAAAGTCCGGTCTATATATTCGCGCACTCCGCTAAATGTTTTAAAATATTTATCAATAAAGTCCTTGGCCTCGGCCTGCGAAATGCCGGCGCGCCAACTTAACCCATACGGCCCCATGCCATAAAGCACGCCGAAATTCACTTCCTTGGCCGAGTAGCGCATCTCTTTAGTCACTTCATCCAGCGAAACACCATGAATCGCGGCCGCGGTTGCTCTGTGAATATCTTCGTCGTTTTTAAAAATCTCAATCATTTTTTTATCCTCGGCCAAAGAAGCGACTATTCGTAATTCAATCTGCGAATAGTCAGCGCTGATTAATTCGTTCCATTTTTCCGCCACAAACGCCTCGCGAATTTTTCTGCCCAGCTCGCTTCTGATCGGAATATTTTGTAAATTCGGATCAGAACTGGAAAGCCGGCCGGTGGCTGTAACTGTTTGATTAAAATGCGTGTGAAGTCGGCCAGTTTTTTTATTTATTAAAGCAGGCAAAACATCTATATATGTATTCTGTAATTTTGCCAGCTCGCGATAGTTTGAAATTTCATCTATAATCGGATGCAGTCCGCGCATTTTTTCCAATTCTTCGGCTGAAGTGGACAGTCCGGTTTTGCCTTTCTTAATCCCCGCGACTGAAATGCCGAGTTTATCAAACAAGACCTCGCGCAACTGCAATGGCGAAGCAATATTAAATTCCATTCCTGCAAGATCATGAATTTTCTTGGTCAGTTTTTTATTATCCTCCGCCGCTTCAACGGATAATTTTTTCAACGCTTCTAAATCCACGGCCACGCCATTTAACTCCATCTCGACCAAAACAGGAATAAGCGCCATTTCCATCTTTTTAAACAAACCCAAATTATCCGCTTTTTCCAAATCGGTTTTTAAAATTTCTCTGGTCTGGCTGATTAAAAATAATTCTTCCGCCAAACTCTTCTTATCAATGCCGAATAAATTCGTCTGCGAAGTAGATTGCGGCAAAACCTTGCCTAAAACCTTCAAAAGAACGCTCGGAATATCATGCGCTCGGTTGCCCGGATTTAATAAATACGAAGCCACCATCACATCAAACAAATCATTTCGCGCTTCTATCTGATAATTATATTTTAATGATTTTATTAAGTCCTTCAAATCATGGCCAACCAGCTCCACGCCATTTTCTTTAAATATCGGCAAAACAAATTTAATCATTTTTTCGCCAACAAAAAACCCCTGCGCGCCCACAGTCATTACCAAACCTAAAAATTCACCGTTCAATACTTCCTTGTCGCTTAGCGCCGCGCGACAACAAAAAGACCCGTTTCCCTTAATTAATTTTACCAATTTTTCCGCTTCTTTTTCACTCGCCACCTCGGAGAAAATCAATTTTTCTCCGCCTTTGCGTTTCCCGCCGTGTTTAACCCCGGACTCGCCCGGCGTAATTTCAACGAAGCCGGGAATCCTTTTCAGCAAAGAAACAAATTCAAATTTTTGAAAAATATGATTAATTTTTTCGCGGTCAAAATCTTTCAGCGTACAGGCGTCCAAATTAAATTCAATGCCCGGCACGGCGCAATCAATGGCCGACAGCTCTTTGCTCATCTTCGCGCTCTCTTCGCCTTCAATTAATTTTTTAATAACTCCGGGTTTTATTTTTTTTCGGATTTCGGATTGCTGATTTCGGATTTCTTTGTATATTTTTTCTACACTGCCAAATTTCAAAATTAAATCGGTCGCTGTTTTCTCGCCTATCCCGGGCACGCCGGGAATATTATCAGATGGGTCTCCGCGCAGGGCCTTGTAATCCACCATTGCCTCCGGTCCAAATCCAAACCGTTTTTTTACTTCTTCCGCATCATACACCACCGTGTCGCTCATGCCTTTTCGCAAAGTATAGACCTTTACTCCGTCTCTGATCAGTTGCAAAGTATCCATATCGCCGGTGACGATAAACACTTCGGTGTTTTTTTCTTTTTCTAAATTTTTCACAATCGTCCCAATCACATCGTCGGCCTCATACCCCTGCTTCTGATAAATCGGCAAGCCGAAAGATTTTACCACTTCATGCGCGAACGGAATTTGGTCGTACAATTCCTGGTCGGCTTTTATGCGCGTGGCTTTGTATTCTTTATACTGGACATGGCGAAAAGTCGGACCAGCCATATCAAAAGTAACCGCAATGCAATCCGGTTTCAAATCCTTCCAAACCTTAAGAAGCATGGAGGTGAATCCATACACCGCATTTACCATAACGCCGTCTTTGGTAGTCATTGGCGGAATGGCATGATAGGCGCGGTGGATGATGGCATTACCATCTATGACGATAATTCTTTTCATGCGTATTATGATACCTTGTCAGAGATTTTTGAGCAAGAAATAAAGACAGGCCCTTGGGGGGCCTTCTTGCGGGGGTGTCACCCTGCAGTCGCCGAGGGGCGGCTACGGGTAGTGCGGAGGACCTTCTGCGAGCCAGAAAGCAACGACGAGGACGCCGACAATGGCGGCGGCGATCATCGCCAGCTTCACCAGATCTGTCAACCTCTCCTCTCTTCGCTGCCGGCGGGTCTTCGGAAACTGCTGTATCTCAACCTTCGGCCGCTCCATGAGCATTCGTTCTCCTCTCTGTCCTATCGGACCGTGCATTATATACCACAAATCTACGCGTGTCAATACACGAGCTGGCTTCTATCTCTTGAACCAACTTGAGGCCTGGGCGGGAATCGCACCCGCGCATAGGAGTTTTGCAGACTCCCGCCTTACTGCTTGGCTACCAGGCCGAAAATATATTCCTTTAGATTACACCCCCACATTTTATTCCACCATTGCATTTCCTTGCCTCCTCCACTTCCTAACGCCTTCCCAGCTTAATTTCAAAATCCTCTCCTTTCAACAACGCCCCCTCGGGTAATTCTGTTGGTTGCCCCAGCTCTATTTTCGCGCACATTTCACGAGTCGCCGGCGATTTAATCGCGGCTTCAACACTCTTATCGGCGTCTTTAAAAAAAATAAAGCCATGCCTCTTTTCCTTCTATCACAAGTTCTGAAGCTGTCATAAAGTCCTGCTTGGAAACATAAAACCTTTTCGGCCGGCCGTGCGGTTCTAAAATCAACTTTACTTCCCGCCTTAATTGATTATTTGTTTTGGTCATAATTTTTGAATATTCTATCAAAATTTAATACAAAAGTCAAAGGTTTACTTCACATACCCAAGCGGATTTACCTTGGTTTTTCCAATCTTAATTTCAAAATGCGTATGAATGCCCGTGCGTCCGCGAACGCGGCCGGTATTTCCCATCATAGCAATGGTGTCGCCGGTTACAACCACATCACCGGGCGAAACTAATAATTTTGAATTATGCCCGTACAAAGTAATCACGCCACCGCCATGATCAATAATAATATAGCACCCATATCCGTTATTCCATCCGCATTGCGAAGTTCTTACTGTTCCTGATTTTGCCGCGTAAATCGGAGTCTGTTTATTTCCACCCGCGATATCTAACGCTGGATGACGCCAGCTATAATACTGCGTGATTAACCTAGCGGCGGTTGGCCAAACAAAGCCAGAAATAGTGGGGGATTGCCTAGATGGCGGCGGAGTGGCCCTGCGCGCCAATGAGGCCGCGCTTCCGGGCGATGCAACAATTATTCTCTGTTGCGGCTTCTCGCCATCAGGAATAATTATGCTTTCTCCGATTATAAGATCGGAGCCATCTTCCTTAAGCTTGTTGTATTTAACAATTTCCGCCGGTTTAGTTCCATACACAACCGCAATTTTATTTAGGTTATCGCCTTTTTTAATTATATGCCTTACGCCATTGACTGGCAATATTCGCAATTTATCTCCAGGTCTTATGTAAGATCTCAACCCTAGATTATTTTCCCAAAGCACGGTCGCCACGCTCACTCCAAATCTCGCCGCAATGACGCTTAATGAATCGCCGGGTTCAACCATATATTCAATCACAAAGTCTCTTTGACCTGTTATGGCGGTTGAGCCGGGGAGTATGTAAGGTTTTGACAAAGCCATGCCACCGGCCATCAAACCAGCCAAATCTTGATAGTGACCGGTTACTCCGCCGACAAACTGATCACTGCTCAAGACGCTGTCTCTCCACGAATAAGACGAGTCGGTTTCAACAAACTCGGTTTCAGCCACAACTTCTTCTATGCTGTATTCCTCATCAGAACCTAGCAGGGCAAAAGCAATTGTTTTTTGCCCAGGCAAACTTAGATCTTTTTTCGCGTAAAGCTTTGTCTGTGGCATGGCGATAAATAGCAAGATGGCTAAAACTATAACTTGAAGACTGTCCCTTTTAACTATTTTTGAACTAAAGCCCGTCACGCTATTAATCTTGCGCAAAACATACCTTAATTTGTAATCTACAAACCCTACCACCTTCCATAGGGGGTAGAATAATTTGGCTAAAATAAAAAGACTTTTAGCGCCCAACCACCAAAAAGCCCTTTTTAAATAAATCAAAATCTGCAATAATTTTAACAGTGCATGATAACGCATAATTTCGACTTCTATCTTGACGCAAGAACTATCTTAGCATATCATATTGAAGAAAACAACCTTGCTTCCGCTCGATTGTTTCTCGCTTTCCTCGTCCGCGAGGACTCGGGGATGTCCGCCTCGGGCGGCCATAACCCGCTCGAAACAATCGATCGGATGCGCTAAATTTATTCACTAACTAGAAAGTATGGTTATAGCGCTAACCGCATTACTGCCTGCGCTTTTGGCAGTCGTTTACGGCATTGTCTTAATCGGATGGATAAACAAACAGCCATCTGGCGATGACCGCATGAAGGCAATTGCCAAGGCCATCCAAGATGGCGCAAAGGCCTATCTTGGTCGCCAATTTAAAACCATTGCCGTGGTTGCAGTAGTCGCGTTTATTATACTTGGCATTGCCATAAACTGGATTACGGCGTTTGGCTTCTTAACCGGAGCAGTGCTATCCGGAGTAGCTGGAATCATCGGCATGAACATTTCCGTCAGAGCAAATGTCCGCACAAGTGAGGCCGCAAAAAAAGGGATGAAAGAAGCCCTTGGCGTGGCTGTAAAAGGCGGCTCCATCACCGGCTTGCTGGTTGTTGGGTTGGGTTTGCTCGGTGTATCGGGTTTTTATCTTATTACAAAAGATCTTTCCGCTTTGATTGGACTTGCTTTTGGCGGAAGTTTAATTTCCATATTTGCAAGAATTGGCGGAGGCATATTTACAAAAGCCGCTGATGTGGGCGCGGATTTGGTCGGCAAGGTTGAAAAATGAATTCCTGAAGACGACCCAAGAAATCCGGCTGTGATTGCTGACAATGTCGGCGATAATGTCGGGGACTGCGCCGGAATGGCCGCTGATTTATTTGAAACATACGCGGTCACCGCGATCGCGACTATGGTTTTAAGCGGGTTGCTATTTATCGGAAATGAAAAGGCGATTATTTATCCTTTGATGCTCGGCGGCATTTCCATACTCGCCTCAATACTCGGAACTTTCTTTATCCGTTTGGGCAAAAGCGGAAATATAATGAACGCTTTATACAAGGGATTAATCGCGTCCGGACTTTTTGCTTTAATCGGATTTTATCCCGCCACAAAATGGCTGATGAGCGACTTGCAGGGCTATGACGCAAACAAAATTTATCTATCAGCCGTGATCGGACTTCTGCTCGCGGGAGCCATGGTATGGATAACTGAATATTACACATCAACAAAATTCGGACCGGTTAAACAAATTGCCAAGGCGAGCGAGACCGGACACGGAACAAACGTAATCGCCGGATTGGCTGTTTCAATGAGATCAACCGCTTTACCGGTGATTTTAATTGTGGCCGCGATTCTTGGCGCGCACGCGCTGGCCGGATTATTCGGGATCGCGATTGCCGCGATGAGCATGCTTTCTCTGGCCGGAATTATTGTGACAATTGACGCGTACGGACCAATCACCGACAACGCCGGAGGCATTGCTGAAATGAGCGAACTGCCTGAAAATGTACGCAATGTTACGGACCAATTGGATGCTGTTGGCAATACCACCAAAGCCGTTACCAAGGGCTACGCGATAGCCAGCGCCGGATTGGCTTCTCTTGTCTTGTTCGCGGATTACACCCACAAATTGCCGGAGTCAGTAAAATTTTTATTGAATGATCCAAAAGTTCTGGCCGGTTTGTTGATCGGCGGATTGCTTCCATATTTATTCGGGGCAATGCTGATGGAGTCAGTCGGAAAAGTTGCCGGAAAAGTTGTGGAAGAAGTGCGAAGGCAGTTTAGAGAGATCCCCGGTATTATGGAAAGAACAGCCAAACCGGACTACAGTAAGGCGGTTGATATAGTAACCAAGGGCGCTATCGGGCAGATGACTTTGCCGGCGCTTATTCCGGTTGCGGCTCCGATTCTGGTTGGCTGGCTTCTGGGTGTTGAGGCCCTGGGCGGATTATTGCTGGGCACGATTATCACCGGATTATTTGTCGCGATTTCTATGACCACCGGAGGCGGGGCGTGGGATAACGCGAAAAAATATATTGAAAAAGGAAATTACGGCGGCAAGGGATCATTCGCGCATCAGGCCGCTATCACTGGAGACACTGTTGGCGATCCATACAAAGACACTGCCGGCCCTGCGATAAATCCCATGATAAAAGTTGCCAATATAGTCGCGCTGTTGATTGTTGGATTGTTGATAAAATAAAATATTAATAATCCGTTTCCTCAATAAGAGGCTGATCATCCGGATATTCTTGCTCAATGGCGTTCTTCCTATTTGACGGACACACAAGCCATAAATAGTAATAACCATTGTCTTGCCTATGAACTCCAACAGGATTTATCCTGTCTATGTATAAATTTCGTGAAGCGGCAAACTCACGCATTGTAGCCCAAAGCCTGTCTATACAGTTTAAATATATATTTTGCCAGTCAATTTGATCAGCGCCCTTTGTTAATGGCCATTGCTTCATTGGTTCGGGAAGTTGTATAACCAACAGTATCTCATTTTTATTAATCTTATTAACTTGACCGGCATATGAAAAATCCTTTAGACGAGATTTAATATGATTCATGCCGTCATACATTTCTATTGAAGGCGTATCGTGCATTTGTTCTACAATCTTTTGCTTAACCGCTTCAGAAACATTATCCGATTCAGCAAGTGAATTCCGAACGACGTCCTGAAAATGACGCTTTAATTCGGAAGATAATTCGTGCGCGAATTCAGAAATCTCGGCCGATGGAAATTTTGATGTGTCAGCGGGACGAGTATAAGACTCAAAAAAATCGTTTTCAATATTATGTTTTGCCATAAAAAATCATTACTAATAAAGGTTCCTCGGAGCAAGCTCCGAGGTTATATCACCTGTATTTACTCATTCGCTCGGAAAAGCAAACTTGCTTGCTTTTCACTAACTCATTTCATAAATTAAATATAGCAAAGTTTAACATATTTATCCAATTTTGGATAACCTTGGGAACGAGAGGGAAGACGCTTTAGGTAAAGTTAAGTGGTGGAATTGACAAAACCCGCTGGCAATGGTAAAACGACCTCACTGTGAACGCGGACTCGGCGCGCGTGCATTCAGGGCAACAACCCGGATGCGCCCGCACCGAGTCCGTTTTCTCGAAATGCCTACAAGGGGGAAACTAAAATGACCCAACTGAATCCGAGCGAGTGGGGTCATGATTACTTCTCCGTGATCACAACCCTGGAAGAGCCAATGGGCTTCAAGATCTGCTGGCGCGGATCGATCGTGAATCTGATCTACCAGATCGGACTGCTTGATGCCGGCTATCTGCTGTTGATTCTGCCGGATGCTCCCCAGCCAGCGCCACCCCACTTCGCCGAGATGATTGAATCCAAATTCAGTGTCATCGGCTGGTGGGACGCGACTCGCGGGAAGTATGTCGTGATCTACGCGAAGAGACGAATCCAAGTTTTCGGCGCCAAGAAGACGCAAACGGGAACCATTGACCTCACAAAAGTCAGAGAGGGCCCGCAGGTCATTTCCGATTGGCAAAAACGCTAGGCACACATCACGCCCGGCCTGGTTCTTCCAGCCGGGCGCACGCATTTATATTAAAACATTGACTTTTCACAAAAATTTGAGTAGAATTGTCTAAACATAAATATTTTATTTTCTTATGCACTACGAACTAAAAACCCTAGAAAAATCACAAGTGGAATTTGAAATCACGGTTGAGCCGGCTGGCTATAAAAAGGACTTGGAAAGCGCGGCTGTCCGCATTTCCGAACGCGCGGCCATCAAGGGCTTCCGCCCGGGCAAAGCGCCTTATGATATGGTCAAACAGCAGGTTGGCGAAGTCAGAATTATAGAAGAAGCGATGCAAAGCATTGTTGAAAAAAATTTCTATAACGCGGTCAAACAAGAAAAGCTGGAAACCGTCGGCATGCCCCAAATCACCATTCAAAAAGTCGCGCCGGGCAATGACTTTGTTTTTAAAGCCGTGGTCGCGCTGATGCCAAAAGTAAAACTGGGCGAAATTGAAAAAATTAAAGTTGAAAGAAAAACAAAAGAGGTTGGCGCGAAAGAAGTTGATGATGTCTTGGAAAATTTGAAAAAGATGCAAACAAAAGAAGTGGCAAAATCCGGCCCGGCGACAAAGGCCGACAAGGTGACCATCAACATGGAAATGTTCATCAACAAAGTTCCGATTGAAGGCGGACAAGCAAAAGACCACCAAGTTTATTTAAGCGAAAACCACTACATTCCCGGGCTTCAAGAAAAACTCATCGGACTTCAAAAAGATGAGACAAAAGAATTTTCGTTAAAATTTCCAAAAGAGCACTACCAAAAACATTTGGCTGACAAAGATGTTGATTTCAAAATTAAAATCAACGAGGTTTTTGAATTGCAATATCCGGAACTGAATGACGAATTCGCGAAATCGCTGGGCCAAAATGATTTGTGCGCCATGAAGGAATTGTTAAAAACAAACTTGGCAGAGGATGCTAAGACAAAAGAAGAACAACGATTGGAAATTGAAATTTTTGACAAGCTCATTGAAAAAAGCGAGTTCGGCGAAATACCGGATGTTTTGATAAAAACGGAAAAAAACAAAATCTTCCATGAGCTGAAGCACAATTTATCAAAACACGGAATTGAGATGGAACAATATCTAAAGGACTTGAAAAAAACCGAGGAACAGATCTTCAATGACTTTACGGAGCAGGCGGAAAAAAGAGTTAAGGCCGCCCTTGTCTCAAGACAGATTGCTTTAGAAAACAAAATCACCGCCGAACAGACGGATATTGATAAAGAAATTAAATCAATCCGGGCCGCTTATCCAGACGATAAAATAGTTGAAGAAAATCTCAAAAAACCGGAGGTGATTGACACTTTGGCTGTTACCATTCAAAATAGAAAGGTGATAGAATTGTTGAAATCAAAAATTCTCAAGTAATCGCCTTTGGCAATTTCTTTCGCTTTCCTCGCTCGCGAGAGCTCGGGGATGAAGCCGCGGCTTCATAACCCGCTCAAGAAAATACCAAAGGCTCGTTTTAAAATTTTATGTACTTCGGCGCCCATGTTTCCATCGCAGGCGGACTTCAAAACGCCCCATTAAACGCGGCCGACATCGGCTGTGAGGTCTTTCAGATGTTCACCCGCTCCCCGCAAGGCGGGTGGGTGGCTCCTTTGGATAAAAAAATTATTGCCGAATTCAAAAAGAATTGCGAAAAAGGCAATCTGAAAGAATGGTATATTCACACGCCATATTTTATTAACTTCGCTTCTGCCAAACCGCAAATCAAACACGCGGCCATCTCTGTTGTGCGTGAAGAATTGGAACGCGGTTCGGCTCTAGGCGCGAAATATCTGATGACGCACCTTGGAAGCTATAAGGACTTGGGCAAAGAAAATGGTTTCAAACAATTGGTTGAGGGCTTGGAAAAAATGTTAAGCGGATACAAGGGCTCAACCGAATTTCTGATTGAAATATCAGCCGGCGCCGGCGAAATTATCGGCGATAATTTTGAAGAGCTGGCGGAAATTATTCATCATCCAAAATTAAAAAAATATAATATCGGAATTTGCTACGACACACAGCATGGCTTTGCCGGCGGCTATGATTGCCGTGATTCCAAAGCGCTTGATGAGACCTTAAAAAAATTTGATAAAACAATTGGTCTGGATCGGCTAAAATTATCGCACTGCAATGATTCCAAAACCGAATTGGGGTCAAACAAAGACAGGCACGAACATATCGGCAAAGGCCTGATCGGTCTTGAAGGATTTGAAGCGCTTCTTTCCGACAAGCGGCTACAAAAAATAAATTTTGTTTTGGAAACAGAAGGCGATGGAGTTGTTGAGGACTTGAAAACTTTGAAGACAATGAGAAAGGCCTAAGGCAAGTCAACCCCACCCTTGCTCCAGGGGTTACAGCGCAATACGCGCCAGATTGTCTTTGGAAGTCCGCGGATTAGTCCGCTTTTTTTTATTGTTTGATAGCCATATTCACTGCAAGTCGGGGAATAACGGCAAACTCCATTATTAAACACGCCCTTGAATACTCCATGATCCGGGGAAATGGTCTTCTGATATGTCTTTATCAAAAATAAAACCGGCGTTCTTGGCAGAAATAAGGCAAAATTTACTATATTACCTATCTTCATACTCTTTTATCTATATATAATAAGACGCGTGCCCACACACTTTCTATTGTAAGAATAGCCAAAAAACTAACTTATCAACAGCCCCGACCTCTTTATTAATAGTTCAATTTCTTTGCTAATTTCAGCGTAATCCTGCTCCAACGCGCCCTTTTTTGTCACTACCAAAACATAAAACCCGGTCTTTATCCGCCCATCCTTAATCAACAACCTTAAGGCCTCTCTGATCTGCCTTTTCAACTTATTTCGCTTTACCGCGCTTTTATGCACCTTTAGCCCTACGGCAATGGCTAATTTTAGCTGTTTTTTGAAGTTATTTGGGTCTTCTTTTTTAGGGAAATAATCCGTAATTTTGGCTAATTCAAGCGTTTTGATATCTAAAAACCGGCCGTTGGTCCATCGGCCGTGCTCCATAACTAAATTAAAGTCCCTAACTTTCACCAATCTATTCTCTTTTTGTAGCATAATGGCGGTATTATATCACAAAAAGTCCACCTTGCGGCGGACTTATTTGTTTTTATCTTGTTTTTCTTGTTCTCTTTCCTTTTCTTTCGTCCGAAACAGTCAGTTTCTTCCTGCCTTTTGCTCTTCGGCGGCTTAAAACCGTTCTGCCGCCTTTAGTTTTCATTCTCGCCCTAAAGCCATGTGATTTGGCGCGTTTTCTTTTATTTGGCTGATATGTTCTTTTTGTTGACATATTCTGTTTGGATGATTAATATGATGAAAGAATTATACTCAATGTTTGAATTTATGTCAAGACATCTTTGCGCCAAACCGTCAACAATATATTATCCACATCTTTCCCACATTCTTTCCACTGCTATGGCCGGATGAACCATTGGTCATTGCGCTCGGTTGTGGTAAAATTAATAAATCATAAATTAAACCATCATCCTTATGTCAAACCGCGAAGTATGGCAGGCAGTCTTAGCCGAGCTTGAATTAAATATCTCTAAACCAAACTTCGTAACCTGGTTTCGGAATACTGATATTATAAGTTATCAGGAGAATTGTGTCGTGTTGTGCGTGCCAAACGCATTCAATCGCGCCTGGTTGGAAAAAAAATATCATCAAAATATAGTTAAATCGCTGGAAAGGGTAACTGAAAAACCTATAAAAAAATTAGAATACAAAATTTTCAATATTAAAAACTTGCAGGCTCAAGAAGCCGAAGGGCAACAACAAACTCTAACCGAACCACAGTGCCAAGCCGAACCTCTCGCGCAACATGTTGCCGAGCAAACATACACTGCCACAAGAGTCGGCGAGTTCGGCTTAAATCAAAAATACATATTCGAAACATTTGTTGTGGGTGGCGGATCAGAACTCGCGTTCGCGGCGGCGCAAGCGGTTGTAAATAAACCCGGCGAAGCCTACAACCCGCTATTTATTTATGGCGGCGTTGGTTTGGGAAAAACGCATTTATTGCAGGCAATCGGCAATCAAATTTTAAAGATCCGCCCTGATACAAATATTATGTATGCCAGCGCGGAAAAATTTTCTAATGATTTTATTTCTTCCGTGAAAGATGGCGCCGCAAAAAATTTCCAAAACCGTTACCGCAACATTGATTTGCTGTTAATTGATGACATCCAATTCATTTCCGGAAAAGTTCAAACCCAGGAATCTTTTTTTCATACTTTTAATGAACTGCACCAGCAAAACAAACAAGTTGTCATGACTTCAGATCGTCCGCCCAAGGCCATCCCGGCTCTTGAAGACCGCTTGAAATCCCGCTTTGAGTGGGGTATGATCGTAGATGTAGCCCCGCCTGATCTGGAGACCAGAATCGCTATTTTACAAAAGAAATGCGTGGAAAAAAACTTCCAACTTCCGCAAGAATTACTGCAATTGGTAGCCACAACCGCGCAGAGAAACATCCGTGAATTGGAAGGCGCTCTCAACAAGCTGATTGCCTATCATCAGCTTAAAAATATGGCGCCATGCGCCGACTCGGTTAAACTGGTGCTATCCAGCTTGGAAGTTCGCTCTCCGCATAGAAGCGTAACTCCACAACAGATAATTGACGCCGCCAGCCAATTCTTTTCAATAAATATTCAAGACATACTTGGCCAAAGCAGAGAAAAAAAGTTTTCAATGCCAAGACAAATCATCATGCATCTCATGCGCAAGGAACTTAACATGTCCTACCCGGCAATTGGCAACGAACTTGGCGGGCGCGACCACACCACTGCCATGCACGCTGACAACAAAATTGCCAACGAAGCCGAGCGTGACGCAAAATTAAAACAGGATATTGATTTTATAAGACAGAAACTTTACGTGACAACATGTTAATAAACCACCAACATCTGTTGATAAGCCGACAAAAATAAGTGCACAACCAAACTTACTTATCCCCATCCGATCTGTTTCTCTCCACAGTTCCAAATCAAAAAAGATTTCTACAAATAAATTATTAACAATTTGCGCACTTTATATTTCAATTTTTGCACAGGTGTCAACACAAAAAAATAAATCAACACAGCAAAATTTTCTCTCTCTCCCACACTATCCACTCGCTTATTATTACTATTACATATAAATATATAAAATATAACAAACGATTATGCGATTTATTTGCACAAGGGAGAACCTATCAAAAGCACTTGCGTTGGTAATAGGAGTGGCGGGGAAAAACATAAATTTACCTATCCTCGGGAATGTTTTAATAAAGGTGGGAGAACAAAAGGTGGAGATCACGGCAACCAACCTTGAGTTGGCTGTCATTTCAAATCTTCGCGCCAAAGTTGAAGCAACCGGAATCTTTACGGTTCCTGCCAGGACCCTGAATGATTTTGTCAATTTGCTATCGGAAGAAAAAGTTGAGCTGTCTTTGGTTGGGAATGAAATAGAGGTTGTTTGTGGGAAGTCCGCCACAAAAATTAAAGGATCTTCAGCTGACGAATTTCCAGTTGTACCGGTTGTTACTGAAGGCAAGGGATATGCGGTGAATGCCGAGGAGTTTAAAAGGGGGTTGGGGCAGGTTTTTCATGCCGCGGCTAAAAACGAAATCAGACCGGAATTGGCAGGGGTGTTATTTCAGTTCAACGAAGAGCCTGGCAAGCTGATCATGGCCGCAACCGACAGCTATCGCTTGGCCGAGAAAAAGGTTAAGATTGAACAGGGCGATGAAAAAGCAAAGATGATTATTCCGGCAAGAGCCGCGCAGGAAATGAATCATATTTTGTCTTTAAGCGCTGGCCTGGAAGTTGAAAAAAGCGCCCGCTTGATGATTACAGACAATCAAATCACTTTAAGATATGGCGATGTTGAGTTGATTTCAAGGCTTGTGGAAGGCCAATATCCGGATTACGCGCAAATTATTCCAAAAGAATTCAGGACGACCGCAGAATTTTCTACTAGTTTGATAACAAAAGAAATTAAGGCGGCTAGCTTGTTTACCACAACAGGCGTGAATGCGGTCAGCTTTGATCTGGATGCGACTTTGGGCGGGGTTGTGGTATCTTCTATCTCCACGCAAACCGGAGAGCACAAATCGGAAATAAACGCGGAAATTACGGGCGACAAGAATAATATACTCTTGAACCACCGTTATGTTTTGGATGGACTTGCCAACATTGATACTGAAAGCAGTGTTTTGAAAATGATTAACGCCGACAGTCCGTGCGTTATCAGTCCGAAGAGCGATGAAAGCTATGTGTATGTTGTGATGCCGATTAGGCAGTAGCGCCCCACATCAACTCAAACGCGCTTTTTAACATATTGCTAATATCTTTGCTCTCAACAATCACACCCATAAAATAATCTTTGTAAGAAATTAAGCCCACGCCGTTTTTGTAGATTTGCATATTAGAAGAGAACGATTCCGAATTGTTTACAAGTTTTAATTCACGCAAATATTTTTGACTCGACTGCGCCCATTTTTCCGATTCACCCGACCTGGTGGCGATTGTTTTTATTGAAATTTTTCTGCGTACGCGTTCCTCGGGATAAAATTTTTCAAATTCAGCCGGCATAAACTTTTCAAAATTTATCGCACCCACGTATTCTTTAATCACATCGCCCGGACTTAAACTATTAAGGATGCGCAAATAAAACTCACGCAGACCGCCCGGACCTTCGTAATACGTAATGCGGAGTTAATGGAACTTTTGGTGGGGCTGAAAAGTGCTTTTTGTGGCATACTACAGC
>ERZ1292632.1249-Hain-H43-01um-R2-1249-length-25467-cov-14_pt1 | contig 25467 bp, 34 predicted proteins | sample MGYA00564407_ERZ1292632 | MGnify/ENA primary metagenome ERZ1292632 (study PRJEB36523, sample SAMEA6512637) | groundwater metagenome | collected 2019-01-08 | study: AquaDiva: Metagenomics assemblies of 32 groundwater samples | reverse complement strand
GCGCCTTCCTTAAAATAACTGGCACTGTAGTGCACCAACGAAGCTGAATCAAGATAAATCGCAAGCGTGTTTCCCGTTCCTGTAGCGAAGAGATATCCTGGAGGAGTAACGGCCAAATTAGCTCCTGCAATTCCCTGTGCGGGGGCTTGTAATGCTACGCGCCATAGTTCGGTTGCTCCCGCGCTTCCTCCTGTAGTGAATCTGGGTGTTATATGCACTTGCGCCGTTGTGGTAAGCGAGAAAGCGTATACCTTGATATTGTGGGATGCTTCGGGAGATACGACGGTATTTGCTCCACTTCCCCCTACGGTGGTTACCGAACCGCTTACAGAACCCCCCGCCGATCCAACCGAAGCGGTGTGGCTAACATTGATGATGTCCGTTCCGAGATTTACTTTAGGATTGGACGGATTGAAATAGATTGCAAATGTTCCGTTTGCCGCTTCTACTTTTACTGTATTAGTAATCCCTGTAACAGTTGTAAGCGTGCCGTCCACCAAAATCCGCACTCTATCAACGCCGGTAACAGTTGTAAGCGTTCCATCCACCAGGTTTCTCACGCGCGTTATGTAATCGAGCGTACCAGAAGATATAGTGCCGTCTACAAGGTTATGGACTCTGTCTGTTCGTGTAACTGTCGTGAGAGTGCCGTCCACTATATTTCGCACCCTATCTACACCAGTTACCACTGTAAGTGTGCCGTCTACAAGATTATGCACACGATACACGCTACTCAGAGTTCCATCCACCACGTTTTGTACTCGTTGTACGGTGCTGAGAGTGCCGTCTACCACATTCTGAACACGTTGTATGGTTGATAGCGTGCCGTCCACGATATTTCCGACACGAACAACGGTGCTCAATGTGCCGTCTATCACGTTTCGCGCGATGACGGGAAAAGGATTGGCACCTGAAACATCGCCATCATTTGTGCCGTCAGCGCCGTGAATAAGCTTTACACGCTGGTATTTCGCGCTTCCTATTTCATCTGCCGCTATGATATCTCCAGTTCCCGGAGTTATAAGAACATTTTCTGCCATATTATATTATCCGCGCATTCGGCCTTTGTCCGTAAGGAGCAGAACCGAGAAACTGCGCGCTTGCGTAGGTTAGTGTTAAAAGAAGCCCTATGGGAGTTCCTGCTGTAACATAAGCAGGCTTTTCTCCCGCGCGTCCTGTTTGAAAATTAGAGATTCGTCCCCTTGGTGATATATTATGTATTTTCCCAGATGGTAATGTGTTGCGTATTCTTCCTTGAGGCATATTATCTTCCATCTAATGAAAACTGTATTTGTCTCTTGCAAAGTTTTGTAAATGCGCTTTCTCCTCCCGATGGCGCGTAAGTGAGAGCTGTAGACTGTCCGATAAGAGAAAACAATCCATTCACGATTGAGAGTACAGAGTTTTTTAGAATTGAGGCAGCTTGGCCAAGTATCGTAAGTGATCCCTGGGATGCCGTGATAGTTCTACTCGCTCTTAAGATTGCTACTTGTCCCGCATTAGAAAATGATCCGAAACTTGCAATTATTGGGTATCCTTTTACAAGCACCGCATCCTGTCCTGTTTCTGAAAACACCGCATTGAGTGCTGTGATGACTCTCGCTGCAAGCGGTGTCATTGCCTGCCCATTTTCCGTGAACCCGCCCTGATTTGCTGCTATCGTATATGCAACCGCGTAGGTTACTTCAACCTTCACGTAATCAAAGCTGAAGGTAACAGCCGTATTGGAATTTCCCCTTCTTCCCTCCAATACCGCCTCAAATGTTCCATCTAAAAGATCGTTCCTATTCCATGTCCTGTCTGCGGTTATATCTATCGTAAGAACTGTATCTGTTGTAGGTTCTGTTGTATCGTCATGATTTGCCTGATCTACGCCTCCAATAATGGCTTTTGTTCTCGCGGTGGCCACTGAAGATGTCGTGCTTACTTTATATTCGTAGATAATCTTTACTGCGCTAATTGTCGCTCCTGAAGGAATTGAAGCATCGAATCCAAATGTTCCATATTTTTGTCCCAACGCACCATTCTTTGCCGGGGCGCAGGTTGCATACACCCCATCATCCGCGTGCGCATTGTTCGGATTTGTCAATCCAGCGCCGGAATATGCCGCATTGGTAGTCGGAAACTTTGTAACAACAGCCATACTATGAAAGCTGAATTACCCCATTCGTTGCGTCAAAATCAACTGTAAGCGTTTCTCCAGAATTGAGGGTAATCGAGCTTCCGTAATCCCACCACGCGATAAGTGGATCAGCCGGGGCTGTTGGCGTATCGTTATACAGAACAACGTACCGAAACGGCCCAATGCTTCCCCCAGAGGCGGTAAACACGACATCTGCAAGCGCCAGCTTATACGTTCCACTTGTTTGGGCAGAAGATGAAATTGTTGCCTGTGTTCCTCCGGCAGTATATCCATTTCCGGCTGTAATCTCCACGAGGTCGGCCTTAACAGAATTTGTCGCCACTGGGGCGGTGTTCGTGAGCATAACCTTAAGCGTATCCGCGCCAAGATTGTGTACTTTTTCGGTAATATCTTCTGCGAACTGATTGAATTTCGTAAAAGTTGCCATATTAAGATTCTTCTAATCCTTTAAGACTAACTGACACAAATCCGTTCATGCCCGACTCCGCAAAAACGGCTCTATCAAACGTTGTTGAAAGCGCAGGGAGTTCATAACTTCTTCCCACGGTCATGCTTCCAGCAACCATAAGTTCTTCTATGATATCTCCACCTATGTTTCCGAAACGTATCTGTATGGTTCCTCCGGCAGCAGCAGCCACGGTAATGTCCGTTATTGCAATTTTTGTGCTCGTGGTTGGGTTCCAGACCAATACTGCGCTTGTCATTGAAGGACTGCTCCTGAATTTGTAGACAGGCGTATTGCTTTTTGATTCGTATTTGATTCCCATAAGCCAAAATGAGAGAACGCAAGTTCCCTCCCGTAAAGGATATGAAATAACCCTAAAAGAAGGGAATCTCGAAACCCGTAAGGTTCACCCGCACCGCGTCGGTTCCCGAGGTGCCACCGAGTCTTGCGTAAAGCACCCGGTCATACGCTGTGCCATTCCAAATTCCGATTACGGGAGAGACGTTTGCGCTTCCTGAAAGCACGAATTCTGCAATCTTGTCGCCTCCGGTTGCGCCGAGACCGCCCCAGTAGAAGGCGATTGTCCCCGCGTTGATATTGGATATGGTGGCGTTTGTAACCGCTACTCTTGTGCTTGTTGTCGGTGTCCACACGGCCACGGTTCCCAGTCCGCTAATTGCGGTAACTTTGTTTTGGGGTTGAAACCCTTGTGCAAGAAAGTAATTTATTACTGACATAGTTTTTTTAGCTTTGCCGCCTTTTTTGGATAAGCCTTCTTATTTCTTTCCAACAAGGCGTTGTACTTTTTTTCTAACACATCGCTGCGTTTTTTACATTCTGTTTCCCACGCAGCAAGTTCAATAATCTTTTCCTGAATGACTTTATTTTGTTTTTCCGCCTCGGCATTGTAACGCGCTTGCAATGCCGCCACATCTTCATTCACCAGAACATTGAGGGATTTCTTTGTTGCCTCAAATCCCGGCATATCCTTTGTTCGGTGAATGAGATTGTTTGTTGCCGCTGCGATCCTGGTCGCTTCGTTGTTGAGTTCTTTTTCAAACTCCAAAAGCGCATTACGCGTTTTATCAAGCTCAGCCTGCAATCCGTTTTTCTTTTTCTGATATTCTTCTTTTAGTTTTGCTGCCTCAGTGTTGAATTTGTCTATCAATTTAGTTTTTTCATCCTGAAGATTCTTTGAGAGAATGGCCTTTTCTATTACGAAGCGATCTTTCTTCTGTTCTTTTGAGAGTTTCTTTATCTTTGTTTCAAGCAGTCCCTTCATAAACCTCGGCTGGAAATCCTTTCTAAACGGACAATAGAACTTGTCGTCATCAGAGAGCTTTATTTTTCCTATATCTATCCGCAAGAGAGATGAAACGATAATACGCAGCAGCCGTTTATCAAATCTCAGATAAAGCCGGCAAAACATCTTCAATAGCGTCCACGTGTCTTTGATATCCTGTCCCAACTCTCTTGACTGCATAGAGGTAAGAATCTTCTCAATTTCTCCCAGTGGATTTTTTTGGAGGTTCTCTTTATCAAGCTCCTCTATGGCATCCTGAAATCTGAAACGATACGCATTGTCAAACTCCAGTATCATGCAGACAATATCTTTTACCCATTGCCGGATTTGGCGCGTTTTTCCGTTCTCCGTGAAGTCGTCATAATCAAACCCCCGGTGGATTTCCTGAACTGCTTCCGAATAGCGCGTTGTTTTTACTCTGCTGCGCACTATGAGCCTCCAGAAAGAGTAAATTCCTGCATACACCAGTGGTTTAAAGAACCACAGAGCAGGCAGAAGCGTAATAAGCCAAATCTTGTTTACGGTCTTCAGTTCCCCATAAAGACCGCTTAAGATTCCACGGCTCAATTTCTTGATGGAATCAACCTTTTCTACAAACTCGTAGAAAGGGAATCCTCGGTAGGGGTGCTCATTTCCTTTCATGTACGTGAGCACCCCGCCGGAGAGGGGAAATTCCACTTTGTCAATTCCCTGAATGTCTTTTGGAACTTCAGAGGGCAATTCCGGTATCTCACGCATCTCCCGTATAACGGTCTGCATTCGCTGTACGCTTTCTGCAGCCGCAAGTTGAGGATCACCGATGTCTATATTCTGCATAAGCTACTGCATTAGCGTTGCATTGAATAGGCGCAAGAAAGAGAATTTGGAATCGTCGCCGTAGTACCGAAGTTGAAGAACGTCAGGTGTGTGTAGCCATTCGCCGGAGCTGCCCCAACAAGAGCGGCAAATCCACGATCTGTGGTTACGGTATTGAACGTGTCCTGGAGCGTGCAGACAAAGGCCGCATCCGCCCGGAGACCCGTTACCGCAACAGATGTTTCACTAAAAGCCCCGGCTCCAATCGCTGGCATTTGTACCGTAAACGTTCCACATACGGGAATCGCTCCCGACATCGCCGGAAGTTTCCACGCATACAGAGCATCTGCAATCGTGCTGATTGCGATAGTTCCGCCAAGCGTGGCGCTTCCCAGATGACCGAATTCAATGAAACCCGTTCCGATGCGAAGACCCGCGTTTCCGATGTCTACATACGGAAACTCTTGCGAGCCGCCGCGAAGCGTAAGAGCCATTGTCGTGTCTTTGTCCTGGGACTTTGCACCCACGTCAAAACGGACAGTAGGAACCTTCGGTACACCAGGACCCGTTCCTTTCAGGTTTACATTCTGAAAGGATGTATAATTCTTTTTTCCAATAGTTGCCATATTAAGTGTCGTTTATTTTGTTTATAGTGGGGAGCACTGGTTCTCCCGGACAAGGGCAGCCAGCAAGCCCCCCACTCCACGTTTACAAGCCGTGAATTTTCTATGCAGCGTTCGTTGATTTTGAACCGACCCAGTTCCTTGCGTCGTTAAACCCAATATCGAACCACGCCGTCGCTTTGTACTGAATCTCGCCCGTTTTGAAGACCACATTCGGGCCTTCAAGAGTAACATCCTGCGACTCCTTATACTGCAAGCCGTATCGCGGCCCCATCTTTGAGGAATCAAACATCCACCAATATCCGGTGTTCGTCTGAATCCACGGGGTTACGACGAGCTTGTAAGGAGCCACTGCGCCAACATCCCTGTCCGCCGAACCTGGAATAAATCCGCGATTCAACGCGCCAAGGATTTCAGTAAACCGGAAATGCGGATTGCTTCCGCGGAATACGACGATGGTATCAAGGTTGATATTCATCCGCTTTCCACGAGGATCGGTGATAAGAGCCGCCGTTCGATGGGCTGCCTTAAGACCGGGATAATCCGCTTCAAGGTTTACCGTTGATCCGTCCGTAATACGATTCCCCCAAGCAGTTCCTCCATCTTCACGGGTCTGAGAAGCGCTGATAAACGCGACACCATTTCCGCCAGTGATAGTTACCGAGTAATTCCCGGAAATATCCTGTACAGAATACGAGGATGAGAAAGAGTTATCCAAGCGGTCAGCACAAAGCTGTTCGCGCTTATCGGATACCGATTTTCGCGCCTCGCTCGTAACATTTACGAGATCACGCTTTTTAACGCCGAACTTCCACATTGCCTCCGTGAAAGAGAGAAGAATGCCAAAGTGAACTTGGGTATAAGTCTGGTCATATCCTTGTACTGGACTTGCTGCTGTTACCGCTGCGTTCTCCGTGATCCGGCCAGCGTATCCAAGACCGCTCAAAGACGAGTCCTTGAGATAATAGTCTTTTACGCCGGTTTCCACATTATAGTACTTTGCGAAATCGCGGGTTTCTGCTTCCGAGCCCTTCAAGAAGATGTCTTGAATGCCAGCATCAATTAAATCCGCGGCATCGTTTAGATTGAGAGGATTGGGCATATTAGGATGCGTTTACGTAAGTATTCCAGAGAGTGCTTGGGGTCACGGGAACGCGCCGCAAGAACTTTCCGAGCAACTTACCGCTACCGGACGTAGAACCAGTGATTTGAAGAGCAAAGAACACACCAGTACTTGCCGACTCGCTGACTGAGTTGATATTCTCTACCCGCAGAGGGTCGTCAAGGATATGGCGCATGAGGAGTTGGGTTGTTGCAGCAGCTGAGACGCAATCTGCCTCCCAAATCTGGCTGTCATCGAAGAGAATCACCGGAACGCTTACGTCCGATGCCCCGTCAATGTGCTTCAATGCAACGCCAATAATAGCGGTGCAAGGAGCGCCAGCGCCGGCGCGGGATACAAAGTTTTGGTTTGTGTCATAGACAACAACACCATCTTTGTAAATCGCGCCAGAGGCAGGAAGGTCAACAACTGCCGCATCCGTCACATTACCTCCTGAACTTACTAATCGAAATGCCATAGGTTATAGTCTGGATTCTATTTTCTTGATTTCGTCTTCCGACCAACCCCCATCCTCGAAAGCCCTGCGCTTTTCGAGGTCAAGAGATTTATAAGAAGAAGACCGTTGAATTCCGCCCGAACCCGCTGAAGCCGCTTGCGCAGCTTTTTGTTTTACGGGCAAATTTCGGTCGCCAACGCTTCGATTGATTACCTTATGCGCCTTCTCCAGAACACGAGTGATGTCGTGTGGATTGTCGGGCATACGGTAATCGGCCAGTTCCCGATTAAGGGAATTCCAGTTGATGTCTTGCACATCATTGTCTGGCTTATATTCCGGGTATTTTTCAAGAAATTCGGCAATAACCTGCTGCTTTACGGAGTCGTAATACATCCGCTGCGCTTCCTGTTTGTTGACATAGCCCTTTGAGCGAATTACTCGATCAATGAGAGCCGCGTCTTCAGGATTCACATCTTTGAGGTCATCCATCTCTTTTTGGACTTGCACGATTTGCTCTTGCTTGAGTTCTCGTTTTGTTCCTCGGAGATGCCTGACTTCATCGAGCAGATTTGCCTTTTCCTGTTGCAGACCCGTGAGCTGTTTTTCGAGCTCTGAAACATTGGCATCCTGTTTTGTTTCGGCTTTCGCCTCCACAACGGGTTTTTCTACTGCGGGGGATTCAGTCGGAGTTTCCTTCTCCGGTTTAGCCGCTTCTGCGGCTTTTGTGGACTCGTCCACCCCCGGGCTCTCTTCTGCCGCTGGAGCAGTAAAAGTAGAACCCAAATCCAAATTGAGTACTGCCATATCTTTTACTTCTTTTGATGACCCAGATGAAGAACTGGGATATAACAAATAATTTCCAAATATCAAGTTTTCAAAATCACTCTCGCGTTATCCGTCTCTTTAGTGGAATCTTGGCACCACTCTTTCTTGCGACACGCAGAGCTATTGCAATAGCTTGTTTGCGTGGTTTTCCGTGCGCCATTTCCGTTTTTATATTTTTCCCAATATTCTTTTTTCCGGTGAGTAATGGCATACTATTTTCCTATTACATAACCACCTTCGCTCATCATCTTTCTTGGCTTTTTCTGCGTCTTTTGCATCTTCTTGCCCATCATCTTCTTCATTTCCTTGTCGGACATCATGTGTCCGTCCTTCATTTTGTGTTTTCCGTGTTCCATAATTAAAGCCCTCAGGGGAGACAATCCCTGAGGGCTTGGGCGATCTGGTGCAGCAAATCCCCCAAGCTCTTAGGGACTGTCTGCACCCAGCGTTTAGTTTTTACAAATTACCTGTCGTTTATAACTAATGCTCCTATCTCCGGGCCGAGATTCCTCAAAACCATTTTCAGATGCTCCTCCAGTATGGGCATTGGATCATTGGCCGGTATACCCTTCGGCCTTGCGTCTTTATGATACAAATCCCACGTTCCTCCATCGGCATTGCTGTACCTTCTGGGAACCAAAAGGACAAAAGTAAAAAAAGATGGATTGGAATCTGGCTCTATCTCAAAAGTAAAGTGCTTATTCAGGATTTTATCCACCAACCCTCGGAATTCAGGATTTTCTGGCGCAGGTTTTGATTCTTTAGAATCCGGCTCAATTTCGGGGGAGGGAAAAGAAGGATCAATTGGCTTTTTCACGACCTTTTCGCTAAATTCTAACTTCTCCAGCCGCATTTCAATCCTTTCAAGTGTTTCCACGATGGGCTTTAGCGATTCCGCCATCGCTTCGGCCGCTTTGAAAATTGGCATATTCTGAAAATAATGATTATTTGAGATGTTTTCCGATAATGGGAAGTTCGCTCATGCCTCTTTCCACGTTCACCATGCCTATTTTATCAACCACAGAACAGGGAATACTTATTTTTATGGGGTTCATTACCACTTCTTCTCCCTTGCGGATGTCTTTGGTTGCTTTGAAGGCAAGTTTTACTTCCTGAGAATGTACCCGCGATATGGTTTGAGGCACCATCTTTCGCTGGTCTTGAGCGGTTCCAATGGCAAACAGGAATTCATTGAGTATCTCCCGCCTGATATAAGAGGATTTCCCGCACTTGCAGGAGAGCTTGATAATCTTTGACTCGTTTGTTTTCTTGTCTTCTATGTTCCAGTTTACTTCGGCGGCAAAATTCACCCGTTTGTTCTGGTCTATGAGATTGGCAATGTGGTGCTCAGTGAGCATTGAGATACATAAAGAATAACACAAGACCGACAATCCCGATAACAATCTTCGTATACTGGATAAGACGTTCTTCGCTAGTCATGTTCCGCGTTTAGGGCAGCATTATCCAATTCCTGAAAGAATTTATTGATGCCATATATCTGGCCTTCCATTCCAAGCACCGCTTTCAGCGTCTCCCATTCATTTTCCCGTGTTTTTGGTTCGTAGGCAAGTTTATCACACAACTCCTGGCGGAGTGCCTTCAACGCAGGCCATCCAGGAGACCGCATAAGCAGTTTTATTGCGCTCTTTTCTGCACGGGTAAGCATAGAGCTTCATGAATTCTATTCAAATGCTCCCTGCCTGGAGGCCGCAGTCCACTCTTTTTCAGGCAGTATACCAGGGAGCCTGGAAATACAATCCCCTTTTGCGTGATTTATCTCTCTCATATCCTTCGAAACGGGGACGATAATCTGCCCATTATCTTTCCAATGAGGCTTTTTTGATTTGTCGGCTGCTGCACGCTTCCTACCAGCGAGGGGGCTTTTGTTTGCGGGGGTTGCATCGGCATTTGTTCTTGCGCCGCCTGTTCTGCGGGAACAAACAGGGGCATGTTTGCCTGGGGGTCTTCTGTCCACGCATCCGGCAGGATTTCTTCAGGGTCTTTATCGTAGAGTTTTACGATGTTCTTGGCTACTTTGCCATAGATTTCCGGTGGCTGTACCAGGAGGGGAATAAGGATGTTATACATTTCTAAATCGAGAGCTTTGTCAATCTGTTTTGAGGGTGTGAGCAGTGACTGGGATTTGATGTTGATAATCCCTTCCCAGTTCAGGAATTTTGGCCTTACGCGGAAGAACCGCGTGTCTTTGGTTTCAATAAGATTTCCTTTCTCGTCTTTATCAAGATTCAACGGAAATTCAGGATAAAGTTTTGCCTCAAAGTTCCCTTCCTCGTCCCGTTGCCAGAGTTCAGGATCGGACTCAACTTCTTTCAGATATGCCTCTATGAGCTTGGGATCGGTAACCTTGACTGTTTCAGGAATAGAATAAAGAAGCTGGATAAGAGACACCGTGATATAACCCTCGTCGTTCAGCGCATCCAGAACATTATCAAGAGGATTCTTCAGGCGCTTGAGGGCTGATTCTTTTGCCTGCGCAAGCTCAAAAGCGGTCTTTCCCGTTACCACACCCATAAGAGGGTCGGTGATACCGGAGGCCTCGTCAAGGTCTTGTTTGAAAACCTGCAATCCTTCCCACGCTTCTCTACCGGGGCCGGGAATCTGAAGCCAGTTTACGTTCTTGGGGTCTAATACCTGTTTTCCAACCCCCGGCTTGATGCTGATGTCTCCTGTTTCAGTAAGCGCCTGCGTGCCTTGGTAGAAGAACATCTTATAAATAGACATCGTAAGCTGGTCTATGGTCATGTTCCGTATCCGGTCAAGAAGCGCTTGCTCGTAGCGGATTGCCTCGTAGATGCCTATACCATAAACGGACTCTGTATGCCGGAGATTCCAGTATGCTTGCCAGCAGGAGAGCTTCTTCAACCCCCTTGCGTCTGAAACCGGCAGGGGTTCAAGAATCACTGGGACTCCGTTTGCGACTACCGCATACAGGTCTTTGAGGCGGTTTTCATAGAATAGAACCTCTACCAGATTCTCCGTCTTCCGGTCTATAGAGGCCCCTTTGAGGTTCCGGACGGTCTCTTCCGTGTTTCCGCCCGGTTGCACGTATTTTGCCCGCCCGTACTTTCCAAACTCATCCTCGAACGCATCCATCGGGTAGACCTTCCGCCATACCCAATCCCTCATTGAAAAGGGGTTATTGGGTTTGGCCATGTCGTCTATCCAGCAGTTTCGCGGGTCGAGATTCTCTCTGAAAATGTCGTTATATTCCACCACTTCCCTATCCTCGTATTTTGAACTCTCCGGCTTTTCGGGGTCGTATTCGGTGAGAACTCTTGATTTCCTCACTATACGGAGCGGGTATGTCCTTGCGATTGCCCAGCCGTATTTGGCAAGATTGAAAACAAACAGTTTTAGCTGGGCCTTCGATTTAGCCGTTTCCCAGCTTCGTTGGTAGAGCTGCTTGATAAGCAGGGTTGTATTCTCAAATTTCTTTGAGGCGGCCGTAAATGCGCCGGAGGGATTCTGGTCTATAAGAATTGAAAGAGCTATCTGAATCTTGATGAACGGATTCCCTTGCGAAATGTCTGATTGCCAGTCGCTGGCTCCAATCTCCACCATTGAGCCGCGCCAGCCTTTCTCTTCGTCGGTAGAGATTACTTTCTTTCCTTTGCCTTTGAGCCGGTGGGGAACATACGCCCTGTCTGCCTCCTGCCATAGGGCGTCGAGGTCTACTCCATAGTGATTTTGGCGGGACTCCTGAAGCTTGGTTATGCGGTTTTCTATGAACTGCAAATCCTCACGCTGTTTTTCGGTGAGCTTACTGCGGTCAAATTGTTGCTTTTTTTCCACTGGTTTTATAACACTGCACCGTTATCTACTACTGTTACAGTCCTCCCGTATTCTTTATCGTAATCCTTCTGGTAATACCTTTCTGGAATACGAGAAGCAAATCCTCTTTCATCTATTATTGCAGTTCCACAGAGTTCGAGCGCCTGCATAAGATTCGTGCAAGCAGATACCGCCTCTTTTTCTAACACCTGAAATGCTTCCTGTGAACAAGGCCTCTCTAATACTGTCTTCACTCCATACTTCTCGCCATTATAAAAAAACGTATATTCTGTTTCTTTGAGCTGTTTTTTATAGACTCTCCTCTCCATGTCTTATGGCAGGTATACGTTAAGATTCAATGCAGTCTCCTTCTTTATCATCTCCTCAAACTTCTGTTGTGCGGAGTCTTTGGGCTTTAAAGATGCCCTTTCGTGCAAGCTCATAAGCAGGTAGCGGTCGGTGTCTGCGCAATGGTCCTCTCCTCTTGTGTCCAAATCCTCTCCATGTAGCTCGTCGTGGACGAGAGATAGAATAGTTCTAATAGAGTTTCCGCAGGTTTTGAAGTACTGTAGCTTGGGCTTTGTCTCATTATCCCAACGGAGATACTGGTGCACGAGGTTCCAGCCGTCTATTCTTCTATTAGAGGCCGGAAAGAACATCACGCCATTCCTTGCAAAGCTCTCTGCGATGGTTTGCCCTCCAAAGCGGTCTACAAAGCCGAGTTTTGCAAAGATAGCAGGATCGGCTACCGAATACTCGTATGTCTCTCCTGCCGACAATCTGACAATTTCCGAGGCGATCTGGTCTACATCAAATCCTTTCACGTACAGCTCTCTATAAACGTACACTCTGCCGTCATAGTCTAGTGCGTACCACTTGCAGCAGGCGGGCGCGTCTCTGCCGTGGTCGTAAGCTCTGAAACGCTTGAAAGTTGGAGGGATTGTAAATGGCTCTATAACATGCTGTTCTCTGTCCCATTCTGTGAAGTATTGCCCTTCAAATACATCCCAATTGCTGTCTCGGTAGGCTTTGCGAAGCTTTTCAGGCAAAGAGCCGAGGGTGTCGTAGTAGCTTTTGGGGAGAAACTTGTTGTCTCGCGGTAGGGCTTGCACGAAACAAAACTGGTTTCTTTCTTCTTCTTCTGGTGGAAATTTTTTCTCTATCCAAAGCTGCTTCACCCAGTCATGGCCTATTCCTCCGGGGTTTGAAGCGCCTATAAACTTGGTCCGTTCTATGCCCGGCCAACGCTTACGCAATCGGAGAAAGTTGAACGTCTCTTTGGTGTTCTTGGTTAGCTCGTCCACCTCTATAAGCGCAAACTCGCTGGAAAGGTACTTTGAAGGATCATCAAGGTTTCGGAAGGCAATTATTCCGCCGCCAAACCTATCGTCAAGAACAAACTCATGCTGCTGGGTGTTGTATCTGCCGAGATACTTATCAAACTCGTAAGGTATCCTGTTAAGATGCCGGTCGTGGAGAGCAGGATAATCTTCACAAAAGAGACCCACCCTTACTCCTCGCAGTCCGAGACGATGAAAGCAGTAATCGGCAAGGAAGAAAACAGGATACCTGCGGAGGAAATAGCTCTTTCCTGGTCCGGCACTGCCTCCATAGAAGACGTAATCATGTTCCTCTACTGCTCGCTGGGCTTCAAGTTGTTTGGGTTGGAATCCTGCCCACCATTGCCACCAGTCGGGGAAACTAAGATTTGGTCTGGCCATGAGAGTGTAAAGTCCCCTTGAATAATATCCGGCGCTTTGCCCATGAATTGGTCTGCGATATATTCGGGGCGAAGCTTCCTTATCTTTTTCAGCCAGACCCTTGAAATTTCCTCGTCGAAAACTGCCCGTCGAGCTTCGCGGTCAAGAGTAAGTTTATTTTTTGACCCAAGGGGCCTACCCCAGTTGCTCATATAGTATTCCACAACTCCTCTTAAATCTTCTCATATTTTTTCGCAAGCTCTCTATCTTTTCAATGGCTTTAATCCCACCACCAGCGAGCAGTCGGTATACATCCAGTTGGGTGTCCATTTGTCGGTGGGGTTTTCGGCTTTGAATTTCTTATAAGCTTCATACGCTCTCGTTATCATTCCATCGTAGTCGTCGCTTTTGATGGGAAGTTTGGGAAGGTTTGCAGGCCTTAGCGTTTCAAGATTTTGCACGCTAACTGGATTCTGTGCTACTTCTTGTGCTGGTTCTCCCGTTTCCTGTGCCGGTTCTGTGCCACTTCTCTGAAAACGGACACGGCAAAGATTTGAGCAATAACGGCTTTGTTTTGCGCCAACGTACTCTTTTTGGCACTGAAAACAGGTCATTTCAGGTCTCTAGATAGGTGTGCAAACTTTATACGGAGGGCTTCAACTCTCTCAATACATTTGATGTTTTTGAACTTATACGGGGCTTTTTTAATCATTTTCTCCCAAAACTCTTCAAGTTGTACCAGTGCGTTGACAAGAGTCTCAATTTCCAGCACAGATAACTCTACCTTCATACTCTTATATTTATCAGATTGACATTCCAAATGCTATATGTTGCTATCGTCGCTAAAATACGCCGTTTTTGGAAATCATCCACATTTTATCATCTTTTTGATTTGCGGGGGGCTTGACAGGATTTGTGGGGGGAGTATAATGGACTTGTTAAGTTGAAAACTCTATATGCCCACGACTTGCCGGATGAGCGGCATTATTCCCACTCAAGCCTATTTTTGGCGGGGGAAGCCGGTGCTCATCCACTGGCTTGTCTTGCCAAAAATGGGCTTTTTTCTGCTTCATGCGGAGGCCGCTGGTGCGATTATGACCATGATATGCGCGTAAAGTGCATATATAGGTCTATATGGATATACAGCGGCTTCCGGTGCGGTGGAGATTATAGGAGTTTTGGATTGCGCACAGCACGTTAAGAATAAAATATAAAACTATGAAATCACAAGTTAGTTTTGAGGGCGGCTCGCCTTCGGTAGATTGTGAAAAGTGCGGGAAGGCAATGGAGTATAACGGAATAGACCCGCAAGACATAAACCAAAAGATGAGCTTTACTTGTGTCTGCGGAAATACGTACTCGGAATAGATGGCTCTTGATAGTGCGGAGGTCGCAAGAGCGCGTCCGCACTAACGAGGAGCTACCCTCAACAGCATCAGCTAATTTTATCAAAGTATGACAAGGCTCTTATTACGAGATTTCAAAACTGATATGGATTGGTTTAACCTTGGACAGAAAATAGCAGAACGTTGGGGGAATCTTCGCGCCTCCTTTGAAAATCAGCGCGGAACACATAAAACAAGATATCCTAACCATATCTCCTCTGGTATTCTTCAGCGAGAATTTAATGCTTCACGTACCGTGATCTTCACTGCGATCCATCGTTATCTTTATGAGGGGGGAACTCCATTATCTTAATCTCTAACAATATGCGCTCTTTTCTTGTCAACTTATTCTGGGTGCTGGTGATGGTGGCTTTCTTTGTCTTTGCGGGCAGTTCTACGCCTCCTTTGTGGTACCGATGATTTTACGGCGGGCTTGAAGACCGCCATATAAGAAGCTCACGCCTCTTACGCACTGCGGCAAACAGGATGATAAATTTCAAGGCGTAAATATGAAAGGACACCCGTGAATAGCCATATTGCGGCTCCATTGCCCCGTCAAGCTGCTTTCAAGCAGCTTTTCGGTTTGTCATCTTATCAACTTTCTTTGAAATGAGCTGGTTGTATTCTGCTTTGAGCAAGCGAGGCGATTTTTCCCACGAGGGACAGCGTTTACTACAGCGGCCATTTTGGATAATCTCGCCGCAATCCGGGCAATATCTGCATTGAATGATTGGCTTCATTATACACAAAAATCAAGGGCATCTTTCGCCTTTTTGATTTTCTCGCCATTATTCACAATTCAGTATATGCACAAAATAAGGAAAAAATCAAGGGCCATGCCCTGTGTACAACTTTTGAAGGTCTTGTGCCGCCTCTCGATCTGCCCGCAATCTGGCAATTTCTTGCCTTCCTTTTAGGGTATGCAATCGCTGGCGGCAGTCAATACACCGCACCCTATTCAACCAATTTACTCTGTGGACTTTCACGCCACAATACGAACAAGGTATAAGATATCTTGAAGTTTCCCCTACCTCAAAAAAAAGCCTTTTTTCGTTGAGGGGTTTTGTCATAATTCTTTCTAAAGCAAGGGCACTTTCGCACTAATTTGTGATGTTCTCTGCCACAAACTCTACATATCCATGTATGCTTAAACATGCGGTCTATTTTATCGCCTATCATTTTGTCAAGTTCTCCCTTGATCATTTATGCTCACAAAAATAATTCCAACATCCATTTCCATAATCGCCGGATATCTCTCTTATCGTAAAGTACTTATCAAGAATACCAAGAACTTCTTGCGGGCTACCGCCCGCTTTTTCAATGTACTTTGGATAATACTCAATCACCATTTTCAACTTCGGATTATGCTCAAATATGCTTATCATCCCCCGCAAAGCCCATGGCTCTGAACCATCAATATCCATCTTTATAAAATCTATATGAGACATTTCGGAGGCCTCAAAGAAATCCACACTACGTCTTTCAAAGAAATCATCAAGCTTCACACACCGCACCGGAACAGGAACAGCATCATTTCTCGGCAAACCAACAATAGAATTTGAATCCCATACACCATACAGATACGCAGAAGCGATGTTCTTATAGCCGTTTATTTCAATATTCTTTTTGAGATATTTATAACCGCGTTGTCTCGGTTCAAATGCCCACACCTTACCCCGCTCCCCAACAAGCCGCGAGAACAGAAGCGTGAAGTATCCTATACTGGCACCCACATCAACACAAACATCACCGGGTTTTACAGTCTGCTTTATCAGTTCAGTCGTTCGCGGCTCCCAAATATCTTTATGCGCCTTATAATCCTCAAAGATATAACGGGATTCTACATCCAGCCAATTGAAATAGAATTTATGGCCATCCATTTCAAAAATCTCCCGTGGATGAAATATGTATTTTAGTTTCGTAAGACGAGATAAGAAATAACCAATCCTCTCAACATCTATTCCCATTTTCGAGAGAAACATTGCCACAAGAAACGCATAATCATATCCCATAATATCTATCGCAAAGGGCAGTTGTTTTTCTTCAGCCATCTTTTTGATTATACTAAATTTCTTGAAAACAAAAGCCACGGTATGTGGCTGGTAACCATCTGATACCATTTGTTTCATCATATCATCCAACCTCGCCCGCAAATTCCCCGATTCTCCTAAAGTAAAAACATTCATATACCGAAATCCGCTAAAATTATATTTTTCTCCTCGTCAAAATATTCTTTTCCAATCATAAAGTTCTTCACGTGGCCAGTTCTTGATTCCCATTGTGTCGAGATGTTGCGCCCAGAAGTGGTATAACAGTATCCTTTGTATTTTACTATGTGATAAAGACGTTTCGGGAGCGGGGATATCCAGTCAGTGGAGATATGCTTTCCGTGATAAGAGACCATATACTTATGCATGTCCATCATTATCGGATTCCAAACCCTCGTAGCGTCTTCGTGGGTCTTGAAGTCACCATAATAATCAAGATAATCAGATGGATTGAAAAACACTGCAGCAGGAAACGTAATAGTATGAAAAGGAGGATTGGTTGGCGGGTTCCAGTCGGCTAATTGGCTGGTTTGCACATTATAGATATATCCTTTATCAAAAACTAACGACCGTTTCCAGTTGGGTTCTTGGCTTTGAATAAGATTGACTGCCTCCCGATGAAACATGTCATCACTATCAAGGCGAGTCATGTATACCCAGTCATAGTCAGTTCCGAATACATCTCGCAATGTTTCCAGAGATTTTACCACTCTCATTGGTAAGGTACTGTTCTTATTCTCCCATGTATACTTGATAATCTCAAGCGGATTTTTCCATTCCTTATACCACCATATATCCCACAACATCCGCAGAAAATTATATCCTCTCGTTTTCAAGGTATAGTTTGTAAACTTATCGTCATGGTACATCAAGCCATCAAAAGTAAAGATAGATCGTAGGCCGGTTGAACTGATAGCATCTACAATTTTGCGAGTAAGGATATTGTTTGCTTCTTCAGGGCGAAAACTACACCATATTACAAAATCCTTATTGAACTGGTTGGCTAAACTTTTAAGTGTATAGTTTTTGAAAATCTCAATACGGTGGGCGTACCATTGGTTTCCACGAAAACCTCCGTGGAGGCCAACACCAGAAAAGGGAATATACACAAAATGCAGTTTTTTCATAGAGATTCTATTAAGATGGATTCCCACCAAATGCTATTTTTATTCTGCGAATATGTTCCTGTGTTGGAGGCCACTGGTTGTTTTTTTTCAGGCAATATACAACTGTTTTCGGAAACAAAATGCCTTGAATCATCTTATCTTCCTCTTTTTCTGCCTCTTTTGCGTGATTTATTTCATTATCCCTCCTCATAATGGTCTGGTTAATTCATTTATCCAGTATTTTCTACCTTGAGTGTTGGGTCTTGTTTTGCTTCGCAATTCCACAAGAGCGTCAATCAATGTTTCCTTATCTTTTACGCATGTCATATAAGGATATAATATCCGACTGATTGCATACTGTCCACGAAGCATAGCGTGTACAAGAATCTCCGAAAAACCGTCAAATTCATTTAGGCGCAAGGCACATTGATATCCATTTATTTCTTGCGCAAACACAGACGGTTCCACGTTGCCATGATAGATGATATTTTTGGAATTGGGTCTGGAAATACCGTAAATCTCAAAATGGATATCCAAAAGTTTCGGCGCTATCTCTTCTATTATTCCCACACCATATTCTTCTTCTCTTCCTTCATGGGTACAAAGATAAACATGCGGGTTTTTTGAATATTTATACGTAATTGGCAATAATTTTATTTCATCCACTAAACACGGTCTTATTCCTGCCACAATACCCATCTTTTTTAATGCAGCGTATTCTACCACATTCTCGCAAATATGTCTTGCTGGATAATGCTGCAATATCTTTTGCCAAAAAGGGCGTCTTTGAAGATTGAGGATATCCCCTCCACACCAGAACACCACCTTTTTTCCATAATGAAAAACAAACTTCAAGTAATCCACCACATTGTAAAGTCCAAAAAACGCAACCGACTTCCACGGACGAAAGATGTTCCATTCTTTTAGTCCAAACTTTCTCTGAAACTTCTCTTTCCAGTTTGCTATGCTTGTGGAATAGTAGGCTTCCATGCCGCGATAAGTATGCCATTATGCAACCAGTTTTCTGAAGGCCATTCTTCCAATGTGAATTTTCTGCGCACTCCTCCATATCCAAGTTCTTCGAGGAGCTTCATATAGTCCCTCGCCCAGTGAAAATCTTTTACAATCCCCAATCTACTTTTATCGCTCCATTCAATAAGCACGATAGCAACTCTTGCTACACGGTCAATTTCTTTCATCACCTTCTCAATTTCTTCCGGCGAAACGTACATCAGTGCAGCATCAGAAAGAACGATATCAAAACTTTTATCTGGGTAAGGAAGTTTCCGAAAATCTCCCACACGAAAATCCACAGCCCCCATTTTGCTTTTGGCAAATTCAATACAGTTTACGTTTGCATCTATGCCGGCAAGGTTGGTATCTTTCAATGGAAATGTTCCCCGTATGCGGTAGATATTCGACCCACAGGAACATCCTATTTCCAGCAATGAATCAAAGGGGCTAATCCGCATCAGAATATTCAACAAAACCTCCCTATGCGGATGCACCATTGAATACCAGTATTGCCGTATCCAAAGTTCTTCTGGGTTTTTCCAGTCCATTTTAGGGTCTCTTTCGTCCCTATCACGCCAGTATTCATATCCTTGAACATTATTTGATAACATAAAGATTACCCACTTTTTTAGCCCTCTTTTTTTCTTCCGCAGTCATTAGCTCCTCCGTAAACTTCTCCCCCTTTTTCGGAGAAGTATATTTTATCGTAAGCGGTTTGCCGGAAAAGCGTATCATCCATCTCGCAAGCTTTGAAATACTCATCTGTCCACCCATGTCCAGAACAAATATCTCTCCGCCTTTTCCCATTCTCGTTGCTTCCAAGACCAAATCAACCGCTTCGTAAATCCCCATAAAGTACCGTTTCATTTCTTTGTGCGTAACTGTGAGGGGCTTATTTTCAGCAATTTGTTTATTCCAAGTGGGAATAAGAGAACCCCTTGAAGCCATTATGTTTCCGAACCTCACCACAATAAATTTTGTTTTTCTATTATTCATCTCCAAACACATTTTCTCCCCTTCAAGTTTTGTTTTACCCATCACGCATTTCGGGTTTACCGCCTTGTCTGTAGAGATAAAGATAAATTTTTCTACTCTTCCATACATAGCTGCAAAGATGACATTTTCCGTTCCCCCAATGTTCGTTTTTTGCGCTTCCTCTGGATACCGCTCCATCAATACCACATGTTTATACGCCGCAGCATGATACACTATTTGCGGTTTATAAAGGTCGAAAATATCAAGGAGCGTTTGTATATCACGGATATTTGCAATGACATAATCCACTCTCCTTGTTTCCTTTAGCTCCTCGTATAAATCAAAAATCCCCGTTTCGTCGCAATCCAAAATCACAAGCTGTTTTGGGCATTGCTTTACAATCGTGCGGGCAAGCGCACTTCCAATGCTTCCCGCAGCACCCGTAACCAAAACTCGTTTATTTCTTAAAAAATGCTTTGGTTTTTGTCCTTTTATGAAACCCCTTATTCCTTTGGGCATAGTATTCTTTTATTGACTTAATTACATGCCCAATCTCAATGTCAGTCAAATACTCGTGTAGAGGAATTCTTATAACAGACCTGGCAAGTTCTTCCGTAACAGGAAGATGAAAGTGAGATAATTTCAATCCCTCCATAAGATGGTTCGGAACCACATCTCGCGTCAAAGTCTCAATGCCTTTCTTTTTGAGAAAAGCCGCAAACTTATCTCGGTCTTTTACTCGAACATGAAATTCTTGCCAGATACGACCATCAACATTTTCCGGTTTTCCCACCAATAAATCCTTAAAAGCATCAATATATTTTTCGGCTATTTCCTTTCTTCTTCTTATCATCCACGGAAGATATTTGAATTTTATATTGAGAAAGGCGGCATTCACATTTGAGAGACGAGATTTCCAAGCCCATGCCATCTTTTTTGGCTGGGGGTAATCGTTTCTATCCACGCTCAACTGGTGCACGTTCCAATGATTACGGAGCAGGCAAATCTTTTCATAAAGATTCCGGTCATTTGTTACTACCATTCCTCCATCACACAATCCCCCTAAAAGTTTTGCGGTGTTGAATGAAAAACATCCCAAAATTCCGAATGAACCGGCTTTTTTACCATCTTGCGTTGCGCCAAGCGCCTGACACGCATCCTCGACTACATGAAGTTTATACTTTTTGGCAACCTTCATCAAGAATCCCATGTCCACTATTGCACCCGTATAATGCACAGGAATCACTGCCTTCGTGTGCTCCGTAATCGCGTCCTCCAGCCGGAAAACATTCATTTGTTCATCTGTATTCACATCAATAAGCACCGGCGTTGCGCCTGTATGAACAATTGCCTGAATGGTGGCAATGAATGTATTTGAGACCGTAATTACTTCGTCTCCTTTTCCAATTCCGAGCGCAAGCAGTGAAAGAAAGAGTGCATCTGTTCCGCTATTCACCCCCACTGCGTATTTCGTGCCAACAAAATTAGCGATGCTTTCTTCCAAATCCCAGACATCTTTACGGAGCGTCAAATCCCCGCGATCAAAACAGCCTTCTATCGCTTGGCGTATTTCCTGCTTGTGAGATTTCCAAAAGCGGGTGTAGCAGGGACGAATAAAAGGAACTTTATAGTTCATAACTTCTTCAATCTTTTTATTTCATCCTCCGCTCTCTCAATTTCTCGTTGGGCATATCCGATATTATACCTATGATTGTTTATTCTTATCCTTTCTTTTTCTATAAGAGCGCCTGCGTGTTGTACCTCATAGGGCACAATTAGTTCTTTCTTAAAGCGAACATATACTGTGCACAGTATATCTTTAATAGAAGATTTTATCTGTAATTGCTCCCATTCTGTTGTGGGGATATGTTTTGACACCTCTCCACAATCCTCACAACGAAATCCATACCAATCCCACAAACCCTCAAGAACTTCTTGTTTATTTTCGAGTGGAAGTTTATCAAAAATCTCTCCATCTTTACATAGTAAAAACTCATTATAAGAGTGAAAGTGTTTCATTTTCTATTATTTTTTCTGCATTCATTTCTTACAAAAAACCACTAATGTTTTCCAACAATATCGGTATGGAAACCAGCGACTGCCAACTATTGCATAGTCAAACACTTTTCCATATTTCGGCCGCTCCCAGAAATCTTTTATGTCATCGAGATTAAACGACCATAAATGCCTTTCGCCATCTACCGCGCCTTTTTCTTTATGTTCCTCAAGCGGAGTAGAAAGCGCAAAAATTCCATTCGGTTTTAAAAGCCGCCACGCCTCTTCAAAAAACTTTTCAAGGCGGTCAAGATGCTCAATAAGTTCTCCCGCTACAATGTAATCAAAAGTTTCCGTGGGAATACTGGTGGAGTACACATCGTCCACTCGGTATTTTACCGTGGGGTACTTTTTTTGCATCTCTGCAATGGCCTTCTCGGCATAATCAATTCCCATGATAAGCGAGTATGCGTCTTTCTTTCGCGCCATTGAGCAAACAAGAGAATCAAGACAGCCCATATCCAGTAGAGAACCACCTTTGTAGTGTTTCAAGAGCTTTTTCCATCTTCGTATATCGTGTTCGTCCACTTTCTTTGTTTGGCGTTCAAAAAAGATATAGTCGTATTCCCCTGGTGAATTCTTTTCAGATTGGTCAACAAGTTTTTTCATAATCGGATATACGCTGCCTTACCATCCCGATAAGATTCTATGATCACCCTTCGAGTTTCTTCTGGAGTCGTTGTTATGTAGCAATCCACGTAGGGCTTGAGGTGGTAAATATCTTCGTCTTCAAACAGCATATTATGAGAAAAACCAAGCATTTTATACTTTTCCGATCCTTTCACACCAAGGATTTTTACATTCGCTTTATGGCAATGCACCATATTCCGTATCATTTCAAATGGACGGAATACCGCAAAATTTATCATTGAATAAAAGTAGGGTTTGAAACCACTCAATGCCATTGCTGCAGCAATAATCAAAGATGATTGTTCGGTAACACCGAAATTATAGAATCTCTTGGGAAACTTCTGCTGGAATTTCTCAACATAATTGAAACCAACATCACATACGATAAAAATTATTGTATCGTCTTTTTCCGCGAGTTCACAAAGAACATCTATAAATTCTCGGCGAGTATCTTGAATTTGGATTATATCGGCCATACCTTTTTCTCAAGTCTGACTATGTAATTCCGTCAGAGCTTTTTCATAGTGTTCTTTATTGGGAGCACGATAATGCCACTCATTATTATTCTCCATGAAAGATACTCCCTTGCCTTTTATAGTATGCGCTATAAAAATCTTTGGATTCATTTGAACTCTTAATCTTGAGAAGTGATATTTATCTCTTTCTTCCTTATTATCTTTCCATTCTCTTCCGATTAGAAAATCCTCCACATCTTGATAATCATGTCCATTTCCACCCTTCACTTCCCACCCAAAACTTCTAAATTTAGAATATAGTGTAGCATCCCAATCAGTTTCCATATTTATAATTTCTTCCATTCTTCCAAGCGCTTGCAATGAATTTCTATCAATGATAACAACCAAATTATTAAGTTTATAATGTGTCGCAATCAGAATACTTTCCCACGTAGTACCACATTGGAGCTCTCCATCACCCATCAAACAATAAATCTTTCCTTCTTCATCCTTGAACTTTTTAGCAAGAGCAAGCCCAACCGCCCCGGGTAAACCTATTCCCATACTACCTCCTGCAATCTTTATTTCTGGAATAACAGGTTCTGCTAATCCTATAAATGGCGAACCTTCCTGACAAAACGAATTTAATTGTTCTTCCGTAATTCTTCCTCTTTTCCAAAGAAAATAATAGAGCGAGGCCGCAGCCCATCCTTTTGAGAGAATAAATTGATCCTTATCTAAATCTATTTTATCAAAGAGTACCGTTAGAATATCAATACAACTAAAATTGCTGCCGATGTGGCTTGTCTGCGCTTTGTAAATTAGTTCAAGCACTTTTCGGCGAGCTGCTCTTGCTTCTTGAAAATAATCGGTCATTTTCTAAAAAATGATTTTATTATTATCCATGCCGTTTTGAAAATTATCCATGCATCCAAGAATATGTCGTGATTATCCACATAGAAACAATCAAGCATTATTTTTACCGGCTTTATTTGTTTCCAGTAAATTTTGTGTGGATCATCACTTTTGCCTAAAATCTGTCCCTCATCAAAATAGTGAATAGAGGCAAGCGAGGTAAGCCCTGGGCGGACAGAAAAAAGTTTTGCCCGAATACCAAGAGGAATTATTCTTACAGTTTTTACTTCCTCTGCTCGCGGGCCAACAATGTTTATGTCCCGTTTTAGCCAGTTCAAAAGCTGGGGAAGTTCGTCTATTTTTGTTTTTCTTAAAAATCTTCCACACCAGGTGTATTCCTCTTGCTGCGCAAAAGTAGTAATACCCTTGTTCTCTTTCAGGGTGCGGAATTTTAGCATCTCAAATATCCTTCCGTCTTTTCCAATTCTTTGGCTACGAAATATCCAGTTCATATTTTCCGATTGATTTGCTTTTTCGCTTTGCCGCTGTTCACCCTGTTTTCTCCAAATTTTGGGGTGTTCACATTCTCTAGCCCACAGTTACCGCAATTCCCCATTTTGCATCCGTGCCTACACTCCACAACATCTGCCGTCATAAGGGGAGTGGGTTTTAAGTTTCTTAGCTGTTCAAATTGTTCTTCTGTCGGGTCGCCAACAGGGAAGGGTGTGCGGTTCCAAAGAAAAGCAATGGCATCTTTTTCTTCGCTTGTTTTACTGCTTCGGAGCATTTTGTACACATAGATTTTTCTTTTTCCGTTTGCAGTCAAAACAGGATACTATCTTCTGCGCCCATACTCTCATCACCTCCGCGCCGCAATAGGAGCAGTTGAGTTTGAGTGTCGGGATTATCCCGCGCCCGTAGATGTCTTTGCCTCTTTTTTGTTTAGCAGGTGGGGTCATAAAATCCTTCTCTGAAAACCACCCTTTCCCTTCTTACTGATGGCGGCCTTGCTCTTATCCAAGAAGTCGAACAGTTTGCGTTTAGCATTCTTCGTATAAGCCATACTAGCGTAGAAAAAGATAGAGCGCGATTTATGCCACGTCGCAAAACAAGTTCCGCGCTTAAACGGCCATCGCTTTATTATAAAAGCGCCGTTCTTATCATTGATCTCTATCCATTCCAGCACCCATGCCCACATTGTCTTGTTGGATACAAGGGGATATTTGTGGATATCGAGGCCATGAGGTAAACCCTTCTTCTTTTTTGATTCCTTTTTTTTCATATCTCGTTTCCGTGAGCATCTAATCCGTGCCGCTCAAATGTTCCGCCGAGCTTGAACAATCTGCAATCTCTGCAAGCCGAAGTCCTATCCAGTTCCCACGGCGATTTCGGCTCCATGCAGTTATGGCAGAATTGCTGCCCGCAGCCGCATTTCACATCGGCATAGCGTATGCCATTGTCATAACGTTCTGCGAGGAGGACGGGTTGGTGCTCATGGTGTTTCATCGTGTGTTATGACCTAATGGGGAAAGTGGAGTCGGTCTAATAGGGTTTGTTATACCTCCAAAGAGGTATTTTTTTACCCTTTAGGTTAGTCCGCGATGGCTGCTCCACTACATAACCCCGCGCCTTATTTCCCCCATCAGGCCGTATTGAGACCACCGCCTGTTTATCCTACTAAGCCGGTGATGTTTACTCTGTTTTTCCTTTCCTCGTCGGTGATTTCGCAATCGTCCAGGTTGCCTGTGATATCTGTGCA
>ERZ1292632.249-Hain-H43-01um-R2-249-length-56645-cov-16_pt2 | contig 25483 bp, 26 predicted proteins | sample MGYA00564407_ERZ1292632 | MGnify/ENA primary metagenome ERZ1292632 (study PRJEB36523, sample SAMEA6512637) | groundwater metagenome | collected 2019-01-08 | study: AquaDiva: Metagenomics assemblies of 32 groundwater samples | reverse complement strand
TTTCAACCACCAACGCTTCGTCGTACAGAACCGTGTCTTTGACTCCCTTTCTAAGCGAGTAAACCTTAGTTTTGGAATCAACCAATTGGAAATTGTCCGAATCGCCGCTGATAATAATGGTTTCTATGGGAGAGAGTTTGGCAATCGTGCCGATTAAATCATCACCTTCAAACCCCTGTTTTTCGTAAACGGTCACGCCAAAGTTTTTTAAAACATCCTTCACCATCGGTATCTGCAAATAAAGCTCCGGGGGAGCTTTGGGCCGCTTGGCCTTATATTGCTCGTATTTTTCATGCCTGAAAGTCGGACCTTTCACGTCAAAACAAGCGGCGACAAAATCGGGCCGGAACTCTTTAATGGCTTTTAGAAAAACCAGCAAAAACCCGTAAACAGCCCCCACCACTTCCCCTTTTTTAGTAGTTAAGGGCGGCAAAGCGTGAAAGGCCCGATGAATCACCGAATTGCTATCAATAATTATTAATCTTTTCTTTTCCATTATTGGATCTTATCACGATTCTTCTTTTATTTTTATCAATGAAGTTGAAATCAACCCAGACGGTGTGACGGGGCATATTTTTCTGAATCCTGTCGGCCCATTCAATGGCTACGACATTATTTAGATTGTTAAGAATATCTTTAATCCCCAGTTTTAATAAATCCTGCGGCCCTCGCAGGCGATAGGCATCGATATGGTAGAAATTGTCCGTTCTTCTCATAATAATAAAAGTCGGGCTTAAAACTCTGGCCCTTTTCCCAAGCCCCTTGGCAAAACCCTGTAAAAAAGTGGTTTTTCCTCCGCCCAAATCGCCTCTTAACCCGACGACAATCGCCCTATTCTTAGAACGGCTCTTTAAAAGCGTTTGGGCTAGAGTCCTGCCTAATCTTTTAGTCTGCCCGGGACTCTTTGTTAAGTACTCTTTTTGCATATAAATAATCGTGGTTGACTCTTTCTTTGATTTAAGTTAATTTTAATTAATCAAATCATGGACGAATTCATCCAGGCTAAAAACCTTATCGGGAGATCTCCCAGCATCTTAATTCTACCACCCCAGAAGATAGACGGCGATGCCCTGGCTAGTTCCCTCGCGCTTTTTTCCACTTTAAAAAAGATGGGGAAAAATGTAAACGTTTTAATCGGTGAAATACCCGAAAAGTTTAAATTTCTGGAAGGAGGACAAGCCAAGACCGCCGAGGAGTTTATTATCTCTATTAATACCGCCGATAAAGAAATATCGAAAATGCGTTATGAAAGGAATAACGGCGATCTTAAGATTTACATAAATATGGGGAAAGGAGAACTAAAAGCCGGGGATGTTTCTTTCCCAATAGTCAGCCAACCCCCGAGTCTTTTTATCACCATCGGAGTTCATTCTTTACCGGATATCGGGGATTTTTATAAACAAAACTCCCGTCTTTTTTCTGAAACACCTATTTTAAATATTGATAACCACCCCTCCAACGAGGGTTTTGGCGAGGTAAACCTGGTAGACGTGACCTCCTCTTCGGCAGAGATTCTCACCAATTTCCTTAAGTTTATGGAATCGGAAGATGAGGCTTTTATGGACGCAGGCATCGCCACCAATCTTTTGGCCGGCGTCATCTGCGCCAGCCAAAACTTCCGCAACCCGACAACCAGGCCCAAGGCCTTCGAAACCTCGGCTTTTTTGATTGAGAGGGGCGGCGACCATCAAAAAATCATCCGACACCTCTACAAACAAAAGAGCGTTTCTCAAATTAATCTTCTGGGAAGGATTTTAGAAAAACTGAGCTTCAACGAACCGAAAGAATTATATTCAGCCTCTTTGGCTGAAAAAGACTTCCGAGAATGCCAAGCCTCTTCTCGCGACCTGGGTTTTGTTATCGAAGAACTAAAATCCAATTTCAGATATCTGCCCAATCTTTTGATTCTTTGGGAAAGCCATGCTTCGCCGATTATTATCAGAGGGATTTTTTACTCCACAAAAAGAGAGCTTGTTGATAAAATAATACAAAACTATGAAGGCGTTTCCCGGGGCAATGGAGCTTTGTTTTTAATTAGAGAGCCGAACTTAGATGCGGCCAAAGAAAGCTTATTAAAAGTCGTTTAGTTTTTAAATATCATGGAAAATATTAGCGGCGAAATGGAAATCTCTTCTCGGGGCATAAAAAACCTCCCTGAGCTTAAGAAAAGGATTGAAAAAACATCGAGTTTGAAAATCACTGATCTTTTAGATGTTATTTTCGGCGGAGCTGCGGGCCTGGACGCTTCCGACATTCATATCGAGCCCGGAGAAGAAAACTCAAAAATTCGGCTTAGGATTGACGGCGTTTTACAAGATGTCGCCGAATTAGATAAAGCGACCTACCAAATCGCTCTTTCGCGCATTAAGTTGCTCGCGAAAATAAAAATGAACATCTCAGACAGGCCCCAGGATGGCCGCTTCTCATTATTATTCTCTTCTAACCAAAAGATTGAGTCTCCAATTGAGGTTCGGGTCTCGACTCTGCCGGCCGAAAACGGCGAAACCCTTGTTTTGAGGATTTTAAATCCTAAAAACCTGATCGGGTTGGGAGACTTAGGACTAAGAAAGGATTTACTTACTCTTTTCAGAAAAGAGATTAAAAAACCGAACGGCATGATTATTGTGACCGGCCCGACAGGGAGCGGAAAAACCACTACCCTTTACGCTTTCTTAAAAGAAGTCCGGAATCCGGGGATTAAAATTATCACCATTGAAGACCCGATTGAATATCGCTTGCCGGGTATTTCCCAAACCCAGGTTAAGGGCAAAGAATACGATTTTGCTTCCGGCCTCAAATCAGTTATGCGACAAGACCCCGATGTTATTTTAGTGGGCGAAATTAGGGACCTGGAGACCGCAGATATCGCTCTCCAAGCTTCTTTAACGGGGCACTTGGTTTTTACCACCCTGCACACCAACGATGCTGCCGGCACTGTTGCCAGATTAATCAGTTTAGGGGCGAAGCCCTCAAATATCGGCCCGGCGATAAACTTAGCCGTGGCCCAGAGACTGGTAAGAAAAATTTGCCCGAAATGCGGCGCCCTAAAAACGCCTTCTCCCGGAGAATTACAAAAAATAAAAGAGGGGGTTAAAAAACTCCCCAAAGACATAAAAATCCCTCAAATAAAGGGGTGCGATTATTGTAATGGTACGGGCTATAAGGGTCGGGTGGGAATCTTTGAAGCCTTTTTAATAGATGATGAAATGGAAAAATTTATCTTAACCTCTCCGTCAATTTCCGCCTTAAGAGAAAAAGTGGTTAAAGGAGGGATGATCACCATGAAAGAAAACGGGCTGATGAAGGTCTTGGAGGGGACAACAACACTTGAAGAGGTTGAAAGAGTGGCCGGAGAAGATTAAAAAATAGCCCCAGATCTGGGGGCGCTCTAGCTTGGGAACCAAAGTTTAGAATTTTTCCGAGGAACAGCCCCGCCCTCTACGCCCCTATCGATAATGAAGGGCTTAGAGGGCCGGGCCGTCCGAACTAAGAAACACTCCTGCCCCCAGATCTGGAACTATTTAACAATGCTCTATTATAGTCTATTATGAGTAAAATGTCAAGGGCCACCGCTTCGATCGCGATTTTTTACTTATTGGCAACTGGTTTTGCTGGCGCAGCGGAAAAAATAGATATCAACACCGCCCCCTTGGGAGATTTGCTTAAAATCGTCCACATAGGAGAAGTAAGGGCTCAAGAGTTGATTTCTTTAAGGCCTTTTTCTTCTATAGATGATTTAGATAGAATAAAGGGGATTGGAACAAAAAGAATTGAAGATATAAAAAAGCAGGGGCTAGCCTGGGTCGGTTCTTCGACCGAACTATTGCAGCCTAATTCTCAGGCAAGTCCCGAAGAAGTAAAAACCAGTTCTCCTCCGGCTGAAGAAAGTCCAACCGAACCTAGCCCAATAAAAGAGGGGGGCCCAAAAGACGTAGTGGCCGTTGGCGAACAAATAACCAATCCTCTTCCCTTTCTCGTTTTCTTAATCGCATCGACTTTGGCAATCTTTTCAGGGACAATGGTTTTATTATTGAAAAAAAGGTTAAAATAAGTTACGATAAAAAAGACATGTCGGGACATTCTCATTGGAAAACAATTAAATACAAAAAAGGGGCGGCTGACGCTAAAAAAGGCCAGGCATTTTCTAAAATATCCAGAGAGATAACTATGGCGGCCAAAGAAGGCGGCAACGATCTTAATTTTAATTCTAAATTAAGAATGATCGTCGAAAAAGCCCGTTCTTTCAACATGCCCGCTGATAATATCGAACGATCTATTAAAAAGGGCACCGGCGAACTGGAAGGCGGCACCTTGGAAACCGTCCTTTTTGAGGGCTATGGCCCAGGCGGAGTGGCGATTATGGTTGAGGGTATCACTGATAATAAAAACAGGACGTTTAATGAAGTTCGGCAACTTTTAAACCAAAACGGCGGCAAATTTGTCGGCGAAGGAGGAGTAAAATGGATGTTCGACCGAAAAGGAATAATTACCATCACCCCTGAAAACCAAGACGAGGCGGAACTGGCGGCTATCGAAGCTGGCGCCGATGACGTTTCACGTGATGAGGCTTCATTGGACGTATACACTAAGCCCGAAGAACTTGAAAAAGTGAAAAAAGCATTAGAAGAGAAGGGGATGAAGATTGAAAATGCAGTCATCGGCTGGGTGGCAAAAGAGCACGTAGCTATAAGCGATGAAGATAAAAAAGCTTGCGAAAGACTTTTTGAGGCATTGGACGGCAGCGATGATGTCCAAGAGATATATTCTAATTCCAAATAATAGTTTTCACTAACATTAAAAATTATGATTATTATCGGGATAGATCCGGGAACGGCCACGACAGGATATGGCATAGTCTTAGCTAAAAACATTAACAGCAGAAGCAAGGGAAACTTCAAGTGCTTGAGTTACGGTTCTATTAATACCAGCCCGGAGATGGCGATGCCTCAACGCCTAAAAAAACTCCATAACGAACTCACTAAAATACTGAAAGAGCACCAACCGAAAATAATGGTGGTAGAAAGGCTCTTTTTCTTCAGAAACCTAAAAACAGCTATGCCGGTAAGCCAGGCTAAGGGGGTAATTTTATTGACTGCGGCTAAAAAGAACATCGTAGTCCATGAATTCACCCCGCCTCAGGTTAAAATGCTGATAGCCGGATCGGGTAAGGCTGAAAAAACACTCGTGCAGGAAAAAGTTAAAGCAATTTTCGGAATGAAAGACGTCCCTAAACCCGATGATGCGGCTGACGCCCTAGCCATAGCCTTAACCTATGTTTTTGCCCGAAACGCTTGACCCCCACACCATAACGAGCTTTGAATTATGTTCTTCGTCTATTTTTTAAAAAGCGGCAAAGATAAAAATCTATACATTGGGTGTACTAGCGACCTTAGAAAAAGATTTAAAGAACATAATTCAGGTCTTGTTAGATCGACCAAGCCAAGAAGACCATGGTGTCTTATATACTATGAAGCTTACACTTCGGAACAAGATGCCTTCCAAAGAGAGCATAATTTAAAACTGCGAGCAAAAGCCTTAAGACAACTCAAAAACAGAATCAAGAGAAGCATCGAGGCATAAACTCGTTTGGTGTGGGGGCTTGACAGAACCTCTTGGCACATTATAATACCCGTGTAGAGTTAAAAAGGTCGATAATTATGTTGAAAAATAAAAATTCAAACATGGTTTACGAAAAAGATTTTGCTTCTTTGGTTGGTGAAGACGAAACCGAAGAAGAGGAAAAAGAAGAAGAAGAAAAGGTTGATGAGACTGAAGAGGTCACTAGCGACGAACAAGAAGACGATTTCACAGAGTAAAAATAGACGAAGTCCCCCGCTCGGGGGATTTTGTTTTACTTTAAGCGATTTTAACGAACTTTCTTTTGCCAACCTGGATAACCTGGCCTTTTTTAATTTCCACAACTTTTTGCCACTCTTTTTGAACTTCGTTGTCTATCTTCACTCCTCCTTGGACGATTAATCTTCTGGCCTCGGCCTTAGAAAGAGCCATTTTTACTTTGATTAGTAGATCGAGGACGCCGAGTTCATTTTCTTTAATTAAAACTACGGGTAAAGTCGAAGGCATTTCCCTGTCGCGAAAAATTCTATTAAACTCTTTTTCAGCCGAAAGCGCGGCCTGTTCTCCGTGATAAATTTTAACTATCTCGCTAGCTAGTATTGCTTTCGCTTGCCTAGGATTTAGATTTTTTATCTTCTCCATCTCAACTTCGGTGCATAGTTTAAAACAGTCTGTGACAACCTCGTCGGGTAGGGCCATTACCTGACCGTACATTTCATTCGGGAGAAGATCTAGAGCGATAAAGCTTTCGGTCTTTGACATTAATTTACGTCCAGTTTTGGGGTTGACTAAAAGGGGCGTAGTTACGACGAGTTTCTCTTTATTTTTATAAATCTTCATTAGATCCCTGCCGACGAGCATGTTAAAAGTCTGGTCGTCTCCGCCCACTTCCCCGTCGACGTCCATAGCTACGGAATCATATCCCTGGAAAAGTGGGTACAAAAACTCATGAAGATATATTTCCTTATTCTCCTTCAGCCTTTTTTGAAACATGCTTCTTTTAATCATTTGGCCGTGAGTAACGTTAGCGGCTAATTTAATAATTTCCCGAGAGGTTAATTTATCCAACCACTGACTGTTGAATTTTAATTCCGCTGGGTTGTTTTTAGTTTTGAAATCCAAAAACTTACTAACTTGCTGTTGGTACGTTTTGCAGTTGTTTTTAATCTGCTCTTTGGTCAACGGCTTCCTGGCAGCGTCTTTGCCGGTGGGATCGCCAATTTGGGCGGTAAAGTCGCCGATCAAGAGAATAACCTTGTGGCCGAGCTGTTGAAGTTTTTTTAGAAGAAACAGGTTAGTGGAGTGCCCCAGATGTAAATGAGGCGCGGTAGGATCTATCCCATGATAAAAAACCAGCCCCTTTTTTGAGTGTAATATTTTAACAAAAGCCTCTTTTGAAGGATAAATTTTTTCTACCCACCTACTAAGGGTTTCCATTATTTTAATTTATCATGATTTGAGAAAAACAAAAAGAGATGATATAATTTTAAATTGATATGGCTCTCCGAAAAAACATGCGTTGGAAATTAATCCTGGAGGTTGCTGCCGGCGCTTTTTTGTTTTTTCTTTTATGTTTTTTCCTTCTTTTTGCCTATTTCGCTAAAGACCTGCCTCGGCCGGAAGTTTTTACCGAAAAAGCTTTTACTTTGCCGACTAAAATTTACGACCGGACAGGGACTGTTCTCTTGTACCAAATTTACGACGAAGAAAAAAGAACCGTTGTTTCTTTGGACCAAGTTAATGAAAACCTAAAACACGCGGTCATCGCGACCGAAGACGCTAATTTTTACCGCCACTTTGGCTTGGACTGGAAAGGAATCGCTCGATCGATTCTGAACGATTTAAAAATCCGCAATCTTGCTTACGGGGGGTCAACCATCTCTCAGCAACTGATCCGTTCAACTTTTTTGTCTTTAGATAAAACAGCTCAAAGAAAGGTAAAAGAGATTATCTTGACCCTGGAACTGGAGCGCCGCTACTCTAAAGATGAAATCTTAGGCTTTTACCTTAACCAGGTGCCTTTCGGCTCAAATGCCTATGGGGTTGAAGCTGCCAGCCAAACTTTTTTTAATAAACCATCTTCCCAGGTGTCTCTGGCCGAAGCGGCTGTTTTAGCTTCTTTAATCCAGGCGCCCAGCCGCCTCTCCCCTTATGGTTCGCGCGTCGACGACCTTTACGTCAGAAAAAACTATGTTTTGGATCGCATGGCCAAAGAGGGCTATCTTTCCCAAGAGAAGGCCGACGAAGTAAAAAAAGAGGTTTTGAATTTTGCCGACATCGGCCAGTCTATTAAAGCGCCCCATTTTGTTCTTTACGTAAAAAAGTATTTGGAAGACAATTACTCCGACTCTTTTTTAAAAGAAAAGGGGTTAAAGGTTTATACGACCCTTGATTGGGACTTGCAGCAAGCAGCTGAAAAAATAGTCGAGGAAGGATCAATGGCCAATCAGTCTTATAATTCTTATAACGCTTCTTTGGTGGCGCTCAATCCGCAAACTGGAGAAATCCTGTCTCTGGTCGGATCTGCCAACTGGTATGCCGATTCATCATATCCTGAGGGCTGCTCAGGGACCGAGCAGGGGTGCCTCTTCGATCCGAAGTTCGATATTGCCACCCTAGGCGAAAGACAGCCAGGAAGCGCTTTTAAGCCCTTTGCTTATGCCGAGGCTTTTAAAAAGGGGTTAACTCCAGAAACCATTTTCTGGGACGCTAAGACCGAATTTAACCCGAACTGCACCTCAACGGCCGTTGAAGAAAAGGACCCATACGACATGGATTGCTACCACCCCATAAACTACGACGGTAATTTCCGAGGACCCATGACTCTCCGCAACGCTTTAGCTCAATCCATTAACGTTCCTGCGGTAAAGGTTCTTTATTTAGCCGGAGTAAAAGACACCATTGATTTGGCTAAGTCTTTGGGGATAACCACTTTAAATCAACCTCTTTCTTGGTATGGTTTAAGTTTAGTTTTAGGCGGAGGGGAAGTTAAGCTTTTAGATATGGTTGCGGCTTACGGCGTTTTTGCCAACAACGGCTTGAAATCGCCGCCGATTTCTATCCTCAAAATAGCAGATTCCGAAGGTAATATTGTCGAAGAAAAAAGAAAAACCCCTCAGAGGATTTTGGAGAAAAACGTCGCCGATATGATTAACAGCGTTTTGTCAGACAACGAAGCAAAGGCGCCGATCTTCGGCAGAAATTCTGTTTTATTTATCCCGGGACGCAAAGTTGCGACAAAAACCGGCACCACCCAAGACTTTAAAGACGGCTGGACTTTAGGGTACACGCCCACGATCGCCGTAGGGGTATGGGTGGGTAATAACAACGGAGAGTTGATGAACAAAGAGCCGGGGGTTGTTTTAGCCGGGCCTATTTGGAACAAATTTATCCAAAAAGCCCTGGCGGCTTATCCTAGCGAAAAATCTTTTCAAGAGCCTGACTTAACAAAAAAAGAAGAACCTCTTTTACAAGAAGAGGCGAAGCTCGACCCGAGTAGTTCTCAATATCAAAATTGGCTGGCGGGGAGAGAAAGTTTTCTCGCCAGCTCGACAATAGTGTATTAGGTGGTTTTGATCGGCATCACAACGTAAAGATACGTCGCGTCTTCAGCGGGTTTTAAAACCGCCGGACCATCTTCTCCATTGAGCTCAAAAATCACTTTCGAGCTCTTAATGTTTAAGAGTCCGTCGATAAGAAATCGGTAATTAAAATTTACCGCCATTTCTTGATTTTTTTCTTGCTTATAAGCGATTTGCGCCGGCAGAAAGCTTTTATTTTCTCCTAATTCCGGACTTTGAGACAAAATCTCGATCCCTTCTTTCTTAGAATTAATTCTTATTTTAATCTCATTATTTTTGCCGCTAAAAATACTAGCCGATTTGACCAGATTTAGAAAATCATTTTTTACTAAAACAACCTGAGCCTCGTGTTTTTTCGGGATAATCCCCTGATAATCCGGGTACTCGCCTTCAACCAATCGGGAAATAACCTGTATTTGCGGGTGATCGGTTTCAGTCATTAAATATTCAAACATAACCTGGTTTGGCGACGAATATAATCTTAATTTTCCCTTCTGTTCAGCGAAAATATTAATAATTTCGCGGGCCGTTTTTTGGGGTAAAATGAAAGCGAGGTTTTTCTCCGTCTGCTCTTTTAAAAATATCGTTTTTTCGGCTAACCTCACGCTATCGGTGGTGGTTAACTGAACCCGGTCTTTTTGAAAACTTAAATACACTCCGGACAACTCCGGCCTGGCTTGATTTATCGCGGCGAAATCCACCACCTGCGATAACCCCTCGCAAAAAGAGGCTATTTCTAAATTAATAAAATTTTTATCATTAATCATCGGAATAATAGGATAGTCTTGAGCGTCTAGCCCTTTAATTTGAGTGTTTTGGTCGTCGCAGTCGATAAATAATGTTTGGTTTTTCGCCTCCAGTGTTAGTTTTTTATTAGGCAAAAGCCCAATAAAACTCGTTAAAATTTTAGAAGGGATTGTAATTTTACCTTCTTTTTCTATTTTTGCCAGTAACCAATATTTAATACCTAACTCTAAATCTGTAGATGAAAGATTAATAAAACTACCCTCTGTTTCAATTAAAATATTATTTAAAATAGGCAGGGTTAGGTTTTTTCCGGCAATCCGCCCGATAATATTTAATCCGTTATTTAAATTTTCTTTTAATATTATTATTTTCATAGTTATTATAGTGTGGATTAATTATGTTTTTAATCTTATTTTTATTGGGGAGAGATTGTTGATAATTAGTTAAAATTGTTTTAATAAAGAAGGTTTGTTTTTGTTTTAATTTTTACCCACAAGTTACATGCGGTAAATTTGCTCCCTTATTAAGCTGATTTCCTCGGCCAAATTTTCACTGGTTTCCGCCTCTTTGGCTATTTTATTGCAAGCATAGATGGCCGTGGTGTGGTCTTTCCCGCCAAACTTTCTGCCAATAAAAGGGAAAGAGCTTTTTAACTCCTGTCTTAAGAAAAACATAGCGATCTGGCGAGGTTTAACAATTTCTTTTTTTCGAGAAACATCTAAAATGTCGCGCTCTTTTAGATTATAAAAAACAGATACCGCTTGAATGATTTTTTCAGGATTGGTTATTTTTTTAGGAGAAAAGATTACGCTTTTTAAAAGAGTTTCGGCCACAGCCAAAGACGGGGTTTGATTATTTAGTTTTTGGTAAGCGATAAGCCTATTTAATGCTCCTTCCAGTTCTCGTATATTGGATTGGATGTTAGTTGCGACGTATTCAAGAACCTCGTCGGGGAAACTTTCTTTTTTCTCCTGCAGCTTTGTTTTTAAAATAGCCACCCTGGTTTCAAAATCAGGCAAACTGATATCCGCGATCATTCCCCCCTCGAAGCGGGACCGGAGCCTTTCTTCCAGGGCCGAGATGGCCTTGGGCGGCCGGTCGGAAGAAATAATGATTTGTTTGTTCTTTTCGTAGAGAGTATTAAAAATATGAAAAAATTCTTCCTGGGTTTTTTCTTTGCCGGACAAAAACTGGATATCGTCGATAATTAAAACGTCGATATCTTTATAGGTTGATTTAAATTTATCGATGTCGCGGTTTCTAATTGAATTAACAATACCGGTGGTAAACTTCTCAGAAGAAACGTACCTCACCTTCTTCGAAGGATTTCTCTTTAAAACTTCGTTGCCGACGGACTGTAAAAGGTGCGTTTTGCCAAGCCCCACGCCTCCGTAAATGAAAAGAGGGTTATAAATAAGCCCGGGGTTTTGAGCCACAGCCCAAGCGGCGGCCTGCGGCAGTTCATTGAAAGGGCCGATAATAAAATTTTCAAACGTGTAACGAGAATTTAAATTAGTATCTTTATTTACCTTAAGCTCCTGAAAGTCTAATTGAGGAGCTTCGTTATAAGCGCTGTTTCCTGCGGCGATTATGTTTTCACCGATTTTTTGCGCCGTTTTTGGGGCCACGGCATACCTCACTTCTTTAATCTCGTCATCAAGACTGCACAGTATTTTAAAAATGAGCTTGTTATATTTGTTCTCCAGCCACTCTTTCGAAAAATTATTCGGGACGGACACGACGACCTCCCCGTCTTTTTTTGAAAACACGCCGGTATTTTTAAACCAAGTGGCAAAATTCGCTTTAGAGATATTAAACTGGACCTGGGCAAGGAGTGCTTGCCAGAGCTCGTCTTTGTTCATAATGAGAAAACTTAATCCTCAATCATCATAACACGCGTCAAATAAAAATAAAACAAGAGGGAGAAGGGTTGCAGTGTTGAAAAAGTGGGGACAAAATGTTAATATGTCTTCATGAGCGTTACCTATCAACCAAAGAAGAAAAAAAGGAAAAGAACCCACGGGTTCAAGGTTAGGATGAGAACTAAGGGCGGCCGAGCGACCCTAGCCAGACGAAGAGCGAAAAAGAGATGGAAGCTCGCCGTTTAAGTAATAAGCATGTTGCCAGGAACAAACCGCCTTAAAAAGAAAAAGGACTTTGAGCGCGTTTTTAAACAAGGCCGGGGACTGAAAGAGAGTTTTTTGTCTCTTAAATTAGTTAAAAACGGCTTAGGGGAAACCAGGTTCGGCTTTGTGGTTGGACAGAAGGTTTCACGCAAGGCCGTGGTCAGGAATAAGGTAAAAAGAAGGTTAAGAGATATTGTGAGGAGTCAATTAGGAGGCATTAAAAAGGGGCTTGATGTGGCGATTGTCGCTGGTAAGGGGGCAGAGGCGGCGGATTTAGAGAAGACCGCGGCAATTTTAAATCATCTTTTTAAAACAAGCAAGCTATCCAATGATTAAATCTTTTATCCTAATCCTTATTAAAGCTTACCAGATTATTGTCTCTCCTTTATTAGGCAAAAACTGCCGTTTCTATCCCACCTGCTCTCAATACGCTTTCTCGTCCATCCAGAAATACGGCTGGTGGTTGGGAAGCGTGAAAAGCGCCAGAAGACTATTAAAATGCCATCCGTGGAATCCCGGAGGCGTCGATTTATCATACTAAAATGAATATATTTGATATAGCTTTATACCAACCGCTGTTTAACGCTTTAATTTTAACCTACCTGTATCTCCCGGGGCGCGATTTTGGCATAGCGGTTATTGTTCTGACGGTTTTAATTAAATTGGTTCTTTATCCCTTGGGCGTTCAGGCGATTCGTTCCCAAAAGGGGTTGGCTCAACTCCAGCCGAAAATGAAGGAAATCCAGGAGAAGTTTAAGAACGACAAAGAGCAGCAGTCGAAGGCGATGATGGAGTTCTATAAAAAAGAGAAGATTAATCCTTTTTCCGGTTGCCTGCCCCTAGTTATCCAGCTGCCTATTCTTATCGGACTTTACCAGGTTTTTTGGAAAGGATTTGGCGAGGCTCAATTGAGATTTCTTTATAGCTTTGTCCCCAACCCCGGTCAAATCAACACGACTTTTTTAGGAATAATGGACCTGGCTCAGGCCTCGATAATTTTAGCCGTTTTGACCGGTATCGCCCAGTTTTTTCAAGGCAAAATGATGGAAACTAAGCAAAAGAGTTCTGCGGGCTCAAGCGGCATGTCTCAGATGATGCAAAAACAGATGATTTACTTCTTGCCGATTTTCACGGTTTTCATTCTTTGGAAATTGCCGGCCGCTGTCGCTCTCTACTGGCTGACCACGACCCTATTTACAATCGCCCAGCAATATATTATCCTGAAGAAGCATGACTCCCCAAGAATTTGAAAAACTTAAAGTGGCCGCTCAAGACTTTTTTCTGCAAACCGGGCTTGCTTTAGAGATTGATGTAAAAAATCAAGAGGACTCCACGATTCTTGTTAACGTGAAGGCAGATGAGCCCCAGTTTCTGATTGGTGAGCGGGGGCAAACCTTAAGCGAAATTCAGAGGCTTCTAAGGGCGGTATTGAGGAGAAAAGCTGAAGCTCCCGCTTCATTTTATGTTGATGTAGACATCAACGATTATAAAAAGAAAAAAACCGAATATTTAAAAGAAGTGGCTCAAACCGCGGCTGACGAGGTGGCTATCACTAAAAGAGAAAAAGAGCTCCCTGCTATGCCTCCTTATGAAAGGAGAGTTGTTCACACAGAACTGGCTTCCAGAATAGACATCTCCACCGAAAGCATCGGCGAGGAACCCGAAAGAAGGGTAAAAATTAAACCTCGTTCTTCAATAGTTTAGAACCAAAAACCACCCCAAAAGGGTGGTTTTAAGTTTTAATTTATTTCTCTTCGCTTAATCTCTTTTTTTCTTCTTTCATTTTTAAAATTTCTTCCGGGCTGGTCGTGATGAATTTGTTTTCAGCGGACGAAGCGACGACTCTAAGGGCCACGTGTTTTTGCCCGGCAAAGAAAATGCCTTCCCCTACCGCCGACCCCAATAGCAATTCTTTTTCCCAGTTGGTTAAGTTAAAGGTTTTCTGCAGAATATCTGCCGTTGCCGGACTCTGCTTCATTAAAAATTGCAGCGCCGAGTTCGTAATAATCGGTTTGCCATAATCCGATTTCATAAAATCGCCGACGTCCTGGGTAATCGTGGTCACCCCTAGCCAGTATTTTCTGGCACGCTTCGTGATGCCGAAAAGGAAAGAAGCTCCATCGTCAGATTTCATTAACCACCACGCTTCGTCAACCACGAAAATCCTCTTTTTCAGTTCAGTCCGGATTTGATTCCAGATGTATCTCATAATGATATACATGGCCATGGGCCTTAACCCCTCTTCCATGTCCCTGATGCCGAACACCACGAGCTTATTTTTCATATCAACGTTAGAAGGCTGATTGAAAAAATTAGCATAGGTCCCTTTGGTAAACTTTCTCACCCTTTTTAAAAGAGACTCCGCCCCTTCCATAGTTTCTAAAACCGCTTCCAGATCAGATATTAAGGGCGGTTCTATTTTCGAGAAATCTGACTTCGGGGTAATATCGCGAGAAGCGTAAGTTTCAGTTAAAGCCCTATCCATAATCGCGTCTTCTTCGGGGGTTAATCCGCCAAGCATCAGGCGCATCAAACCGACGAGGTTAATGACGTTGGACCGTAAAACATCGGCCGGATCTTCGTCTTCTCTCGGGGCAGGCAAATCAAAAGGATTAACGTGGGAATCGCTGCTCAGCGATATTTTGAAATAAGATCCTCCGACCGCTTGAGACAGCATTTCGTATTCATTTTCCGGGTCAATAATAACCACATTGATCCCCAACATCAAAGAGCGCAGAACTTCTAACTTTACAGCATAGCTCTTGCCGGCTCCAGATTGAGCAAAAATGCACATGTTGGCGTTTTCCAAAGAAAATCTATCGAACAAAACCAGGGAATTATTGTGCTGGTTGATGCCGTAGAGAATTCCTTCATTGGAGCTTAAATCAAAAGAGACAAAAGGAAAGACGCTGGATAAAGGCTCGGTGTTCATCGGGGCGTGTACATCCAGTTTGTCGAGGCAGTAAGGAGAGGTGGTGATAAAGCCCTCTTTTTGCTGGTAAAGAGCGGGTTTGATATAGATAAGCTTGGATTCAAGGATGGAGCGCAACGAGGTTTCAATACTATCCATCTCCTCTTTAGTATCGGCGTAAACGGTCAAATACAACCCCAATTGGAACATTCTCTCTTGAGCGGTCTGTAACCTGTCCCTCAGCTCTTCAATGTCCTGGTAGGCTGTTTCTAGGGCCGGGTCCCTGATTAGCCCCTTTTCTTCCCTCTCCATCAGCTCCGCCTGAACCTCGGTGACCCTTCTTCTTAATTGTTTTAAAATAAGCCCGGCGTCAACCGGATGAATAAAAAAAGCGATGTCCATCGGGATGTCCAGATTAATCACCGGAGAAAACCAGGAGGTCGTTAAATATCTCGGATAAGAGAAAATAAAGAAAGATTTGGTCATTCTTTCTCCCAACATGGAATAAGAGGGCTTGACCTCAATTGAAGCCGGGGCGATGAGGTCCACGGCGTTCATCGCTTCTGTTTCAAAGATTTTTTCAGGGAGAGGCTCTCTTTTTAGTTTTTTTCCGAATAATTTCATTGTTTATGTCAGCTCTTAAATATCACTTCGCTAGTTCCGGCGGAATTTCCGGGAAATAACCGACTTCCGCCTCTTTGGGATGGTGCAGGCTCCAGAAAAGCTCGATTAATTCAGGCGTAGTCAAAGGGATGGCTTGGAGCCCGCAGCGCCTCAGCCCTAGAGCCACGAATTCCATTCTTTGCCACAACTGGCTTTTGCATCTTTGAAACTGTTCTTCGGTGAGCGGCGCAGCGCCAGCCGCCGATTTTAAAATACTGAACGGCGAAGACGTGGTTTTCGCCTCTAAAAGATTGAGGGGGATGACGACATAAAATGACTTAGACATAATTTCTCCGTACTTCCCCGTTGGAGGAGCGCCGGTGATGATTTCTTCGACAAACTTTCGGTATTCAGAGGTTTGGAAGCGGAGCAGTTCATTTTCCTGTTTTTCTTCCAAGGCCTTGAGGCCGTCCAAATAACCGGTGATGTTTAATCTGCGCGATTGGATGACGATTTGGCAAGAGAAGTCCAAAGAATTTAAAAAGCTTTGAAACGCCGAAATGATCGCCGATTGCTCGTCTTCTGATTTCAGCGCAAAATTCAAGGAAGAAACCATCATCACGGCTCTTAGCGCCCTGTTTTTTAAAACAAGCAGGCCTTCCTTAATTTGATCAATTTCTAAAAATTGTTGAGTAGAAGTAATAGGCATGTTCTTATGACTTTTCTTGTTCACCGGTCCTGACCTCAACCTGAGTGGCGAGCTCATTTAATCGGCTTTTTCCTGCGGCCGTGGGCACGGAAGCCTTCTCAACTTCTTTCGGCACGGAGGCGATTTTCATAATCTTCGGAGGCAAGCCCTGCTTGTGTTTCCATAGATATATCTTCGGGGCCAAGGAAAAGTCGAAGAAGTTTTTTAAAACAACCGGCAGCGATCTCCCACCGCTTTTTATAAAAGCCAGGGCAAATCCGCCGAGCATTATTATAATCGACAACAAGACGAAAACCGCAAAAGGCACGATGGAATAGAGAACAAAGCAAATCGCTCCGGCGACGCCGACATATATAAATTGCTTGAAAGTGAGCGGGCCCACGATTTTGGGCTCGTGCTCAATAAATTGAGGAACAGTGAATCGATCCATAATTATTCAATTTTTTCGCGATAAGAGTCTTTACTCGGCGGCCTCTTCGGGGTTTCTTCCGCGCTTGGGAGAGAAATTATCCCCCCAGGGACATTTTTAATAGGGGTCGGAGCTAAACTTTCTTTGACCTTAGAAAAAATCCGAAAATTTATTTCGTCTGAAACGTTCTTAGCAACACTTCCTTCCAGCCCCACCTCTTCTTTTAGTGTTTTTTGGAAATCTCCCAAAGGGAGTGTTTTCGACAGAACTTTACCGGTTGTTCCGGCGACTAGGGAAATTTTCCCTGCCGGCACCTTAAATTTTTCGCAGATATCGGCGATGTTATCGGCTGTATCCAACGAAAATAAAACCTCTTTCAACTCTTCGGGAAGTTTTTCCAAAATTTTAAAATTTTCTTCAGAACTTGGTTTTTGGGGCATAGGCCGCTGGTTTTATTTAATTATTTTTCTCAACTTATCTATCAGATCAACGACACTATCCGGCTCACCCTTTTCCATTGTTCCATATTTTTTCCAAGTTTGAACTTCAGGCGAGACCGAGGTGTGGAGGTGCTTAATAACTTCCAATTGTTTGAGTTGTGTTCGTTGATCTTCCTTACTGAGCGTAGTTATGTCGGTAATTCCTTTTGCTAATTTATCGAAATCTTTCCCCAGGGTTTGATCTATGTGTTTCTGAACTTTTTCTGACGATTCTTGGGTTTGGGCTCCAAGCTTGGTGATCAGGTCGGCTCTTAAGGTACCGACTATTTCTTTTATTATGGTGTCGTTTTCTTTAGTAGACCTGTCCCATTTATCTATATCTCCGGGAGTTAGTTTAGATTCCGCATATTTTCTTTCTTCGTCTGTGCCCCAATAAAGTTTTTTTGCTAAAACAGCTTTTTTAACCGGATTATTCTTTACTTCTTCCGATCCAGCGGCTTTCCACGCTTCCTCGTAAAAAGATTTATCCTTATCGTCAAGAGCGCCCTTGTCAGCGAGCAATTTAAATAAGGCGGCAGTTTTCGCTTTATCTCTTAGAGGATTTTCTTTGTGTTTTTCAAATTCTGCCCGCAAAGAAGCTTTTACGCCATCTTCATCTAGGTCTTTAGTTTTAGCCACAAGACCCTTTCTTTGCTCTTCAATAAGCCTGCTTCTTCCTTGCGCGGCTCGCGCTTCGGCTAATTCTAACCCCCCGGGCCTCCCTCTAGTATACCAGTTAGCCACTTTCTCCATTCTGGTTGGCGCCTCTCCTTTTTTTCTTTTTTCTTCGGAACGCCTAGCCGCTCCGCTTACCCCTCCTTCTATCTCTGTTTGCGCTCTCATCCCCCATTTTCTTGATTGTCCTGCGCCCCATTTTACTCCTCTGCTCATCGCCATTTCAGCATAGCCCCAAATCATTTGAGCGCCGGCCGGCACGAATTTTTTACAGACTCCGAGAACGACGATCATATAAATTATCAGGAAGATATATTTATAAAAAGTGTCAAAGAATTCCCATTTTCCTAATTCTCCCGTGAAGGAGGTTTGTTGCCCCGAGCCCGGAGCAACCACGCCAAAGAGCATTAAACCCAGTCCCAGTAAAAAGTAAACAACTACCCCTAAAAAGGTCCACTCCATTAAAGTTTTCAGCCAATCATTAAAATGTTTTCTAGTACTAGGCAAGATATAAGCCACAAAAGCTAAGGGGGAAAGAATGGCTAAAATCCAGATTACGGCAATTCTGATTAAAAAGAGAGCGGCAAAGATTAAAAAGAGAAAGCCGATAATAAAATTAAAAACAATCAACGTGACAGCTTGGCTGATTGTCCCCAGCAAAGCTCCTCCGCCGGTGGCGAACACCAAGGCGCCGATCGCTGTCAAAGCGGCCACATTTAAATAAGGAACCCAGGCAACCGCTATGTATCCTATTAGGATGCCTGTAATTACAGGGATAATCTTTCCAGCCGCCGCTGTTAAGGTGCTTGCGGCCGCAGTCGCAAAGCCAACCCCATCTTTTACAAATACGCCGCTAAAAGAGCTTTGGACAATCCATCCCGCATCGGCAATTATCTTTACAAAAAGCAAACTGAAGTTGATTAATAGCGCGATAATGATTAATTGCGGCAGAGCCTTTTTCATTTTTAAATTATCAAGCTTAAGAACGTAAGCCAGGGCGATAACAATAAAAATTAAAATAAAAGAAAGGTTTGCTAAGCCGCTAGTAAAATGCCAGCCGGCGCCAATCAAAGGATTTTCGATCTCATTCAAGCCTATAGGCAGCTGGGAGGACCAGTTTAAAAGCCCGGCCGAAATATTTAGAAGCGTCGTTGACCCTATGGCAAGCAAGGCAAGAGAAACGAGAAATCTCATTATTGAATTATCAATAAAATCCAGAGCGTCTAATGTGACGGCGGCCCAATCAAGAGCAAAGGCGTGAACTGGTTGCGATCCAATAAAAAGGCCCAGAAAGACAAAACAAGCCAATAGGGCCAGCTTCGCCTTCTGGGTCAAGAATATTGTTAATAGACGATATTTTATTTCTTGGAGCATTCTTGGTTTATTATATCACAAACCACTTTAATTTATTATAGCGAGCAGAATGCTCGATGAAGTGGGTAGTACACTACCCACTATAGCAGGCAATATGCCTGATATATTGAGTCTTCACTCACTATAGCAAGCGAGCAGTAAAAGAAAAAGGGAGTCTCTCTAAAAGAGAACCCCTTTTTGTTAATGTTTTTACCGTTACTTTGCGGGAGTAACCGAGATAAGTGAAACGTTTTCGAATAATGCGCCGCTTCGCGTGGAAAAGAAGTAATAAGTTCCCTTGAAAACCACCTGGTCTTTGTCATTCAGGGCGCGGAAAGCTTTAATGGTTTCTTTCTCTCCCCAATTAATGCGAACGCGAACGCCAAGAGGGTCTTCATCAACGTAGGCTGGCGGGCCGAAAAAGAAGATGGTTTCTTGAGTTTGAGGGCTATCAGTTTTCCAATTCCATACAAGCACGCCAGAAACCTGGAAAACGGTTCCCTTTTTATATTTGTCGGGATTAGCTAAAAGTTGTTTGGCCAGCTGTTCGGCCGTGATTTCAATTACGCCAGTCGTAGTAGGCGTGGGAGTCGGGGTGGGCACATTAATAACTACCGGCGTTGTTTGATTCAGCGTTGGTTCCAGCGTCGGGGATGGTGTTCTCCCATAAAATAAAAATATAACACCAGCCAGTATGCAAGCTATCAAGGGGATTACTCCCCATCTTTTCTTCACAATACAACCTCCTTATTTTATTTTTAGAGAACCATTTAATATTCTATTATAGTTTGCCATAAAATTTCTGTTTTTGTCAAGCTAAGGCGCCAACTTAAAAGACAGGTCGTTGAGCTTAGCGCATCCAAATAATGTTACGCCGCCAGAGGCGAGCCCGACATTGGGCGTGTTTCCGGCAAGCGGAGTGGAACCGCTGTCGGCGGTTTCTGTACAACTTGATAATTGATATAAAATCAATTGGCAATTACCCTTCATTATAACCGAACCTATTTCTCTTTTTGGAGAGAAGGAAGTTTCTTTAAGACCAATATCTGGAGTATATTTTTTACTTTGATCGTAATTGATCCCGCTATAAAGAGTTGCTCCCGTACAGGTATTATCGGAAGACTTCACCTCCACCGGTAAAATTGAATTTAACCCGCCGCTGCCCGAAGGAGTAGTCGGTATTTTTAATTCAGTTAATTGGGGGTTGATGATATTAAGAATGAGGAAAGAGCCGAAAAGCAGAACCAAACCCAAGCCCGCCGACTTTATTCTATCCATGGCGTCTTTCATTTTTCCCGCATTCCCAACTGAAGTTAAATATTGGAATCCGGCGATAATCAAAGCGATAAAAGCGGCAAAGCCCCCTAAGCCGATTCCCCACTCGTAAAGGTATTGAATTAAATTAGTTAAAGATTTGCCGGTCAGCACAGTGCCTCTGGGCGAATTCGGCCAATCAACTTCTAATTTTCCTTTTGGTATTTCTCCTGACGGGACACCCCCTATTTGACCACCGTTAGCACAAACTGGGTTTTCAATTAAAGTTTTCTTGGCGCCGTCGCAATATAAAGGAGGAGAGCCGGCTTTACACGCGCCGCAGGCTGTGCCGTCAGAACATTGGCAAGAACCTTCAATCAAAATTGAAAATGGTTTGGTCAATTTCGTTCCTTCAGCGCCAGCGTCTTCAACCATTATAGTGAAGGTGGGGGGGTCTCCTTCTGTAACCTTAGTAGGTGTTCCACTGATTATTCCTTGGTAAAGGTTATTACTTGAAGGGAGAAGCCCTAGGGGGAGAGACCCCGCTACGAGACTCCAGACATAAGGAGGCGTGCCGCCGTGGGCAGAAATCGTAGCTGTGTATGGGCTGTCTTTTTGTCCTGGAGAGAGAGGACTGGCTGTGGTGATCTCAAAAGGAACTGATTTGATATTAATTCTTGTTGTTTTATATCCTATGTTTTTACCGCCCTCGATAATAGGGTCGCCCTTCACCTTAACCATAAAAGAATATGGACCTGATTTGAGTGGCACCCCGCTGAGTTCTCCAGTTGCCGGGTCTAAATTAAAACCGAGACCAGGGAGCATTTTCCAGTCGTCGTACCAAGTATAAGGAGGAATTCCTCCCAATGCAATGAAAGTAAATCCAGGATAGGGTTCTCCGACAGTCCCTGAAGGGACTACGCCTGGATCCCCAGCGGGGTTTATGATTTCTAATTGAGTAACTGCTACAAAAATCGGAAATTCTTTAGAAGCGGGTTGGGGGGAAGATTTATCGGCGAGTAAAACCTCAAAAGTATATTTTTTACCAGCACTTTCTTTTTCCAGCGTACCGCGGATTAATCCGTCAGGATATAAAATAAGCCCTGGCGGTAGCGTGCCGCTTTTTTTACTCCAAGTATATTGTCCATCACCACCAGTTGCTTGCAGTTGCTGGTCGTACCCGGTACCGACGATTGCATCGGGCAAGTTTTTTGTCGTGATTTCTAAGGGAGCGGCAAGGGCCTGGCTACCCGCTAAAGAGAAGAAGGAGAAAACAATTAAGAATAAAAAGATTTTTCTCATAACTTTATTTTATTATACCACAAGCCCAAATTATTGGACAACCCGGGCAGAGTTTAGAATAAAATTAAATTCTTCGGCAAGTTCCGGCCAGTCTTTTTCCAGGGCAATAAGAGCGATCAAGTATGCTTTCTCGCCGGATACTAATATTTCTTCTTTAGAATAAAGGTTCGGACTGCCGGCTGTTAAATATCTCGCCTCAAAAATCGTTTTATTGTCTTTTGTGTCCAGCTCGACAATTTCCATAATTAATCCTTGTTTTTGATTGTTTTTTTCCATTTCTTTAATAATTTCTCCGGCAGAAATATCAAAAACTCCGCTTTGGATTACCAGCTGGGCGAATTTGCCTGTTTGAAAATATTGAGCTAAAAACAGGGTTTTCAGGCCGTATTTTTCTTGCCATTCTTTCGGAGTAGACGCGGCCAGCAATCCCTCGTTTTCTACAGTTAACCAAGAGTTGGGATACTTTATTTTTAATTTTCCGTCCGGGTCGACAAATTCCTTGAAATCACCGGCGGTGGAGGAAGAAAACCCCGGGGACGTTTCTGGCTCGATTGTTTTAAGTTTTGGCAGAACGTCTCGGATCAGGCTTTCTTCCCAATTCCCTGATTGCCAGCCACTTATCAACCACATAGCTGAGATTAAAATAAAGAAGCCAAAAACAATAAGAATGATTTTTTTCATAATTTACATGGGTAGCTGGTACCAATTACCGAAGACGCCGATATTGAAGCCGACGAATTTTAAAAATATATTGACGATCGTCCAGGCAAAAAAGATAATTAATAAGCCCTTGCCGGCTGCTTTCCATAAAGCTATCACCTGGGTCATGGTTATTGCTTGTCCCAAAGACGTGTAAAATATTACGGCCGTGGCGATGCTCAGCAAAACCAAGATGATTGGGATCATCCTCAATAGAAGAAAATCGATTATTATCTTAACAGACAGAAAGATGTGTTTAAGTTGGCAGGGCTCCCTTTCATTCCAAGGGGTTTTATCGTTGTTGGTTGATCTCCCGCAGGGGACGAGGCCTCCCCCGCCCGTACCACCCTCTAAAAAATTAAAAGACCAGGGGCCCGACCAATTACTTGTCTCCCGACAACTCGTATCGAGACAGGAACGGGCCTGCCATTGGTATTGCCCTAAACATTTTAATTCCACCAAATTTGAATTAGCTAATGCGGTTTTGGGTTGTTCAAAAAGATCTTTACCGACTAAAGCTGGGCAAGTTTCATCTGTTTCTTTTTCGGCAAGAGAAATTAATTTAATTTGGTATTGATAAGCCTTGGCTCCAGAAACCTTCCCCCAAGAAACATATTTATCGCCAGTGAATAACCGGCCGTTGTTTGTCGGATAAGGATTTTGTGGGGGCGGCAATCGAAAAGTTTTAAAGTTTTCAAGATCACTGTATAGCCCGCAAGTTTTTCCTTCGCTCCAGGCACACGTTTTAACCTGCCAAGAATAATCAGTTTCTTGGCTGATGGCGTACTCGGGGAAATCTACCGAAAACTCTGGCTTATCTAACGTTTTTTCCAAACTTAAACTTCCGCCGCTAATTTTGAAAACATAAGATTTAGCTCCAGGCACGTTTTCCCAAGTAAAATTGACCGGGATAACTACATTTTGTTCATCAGAAGATGGAGAGATTAGGTTTGGGGACTGGCCCGTGGTTTTGAAATACCATTCTTCGCTGAAATCGGGCTCGCATTTCTTTGATTCAAAATCAGAGCAGGACTTCACCCGCCATTTATAAAGAGTATTTAAAGAGAGTTGGGGGAAGTCGAGTGATTTTGATTGGGAGGCATTATTATTCCCGCTAATTTTTTGACCTCCGGTCGCCGGAACAACTTCGTAAATAAAAGAATTAACGCCAGGTTGGTCGTTCCAGTCTAATATTAATGGCAGCCCCACCGGCTTTTTACCATTTGGATCGTTTGTCGGGGAGACAAGTAAAGAAGAGGACAAAGGGACCTCTTTGGTGTTGAGCGCCCATAATTGGCCATAACTCCCGCAATTAAACCCATCGTCATCACAAACGGACGTTTGCCAAGTATAATTAGCGTCCTTGGTGAAGAATTCCATATTTTCATCTATGAAATCGGAGTAAAGTATTTTATCTATTTGATCCGGGTCTCTTCTTGTTTTTCTCAATAACCAAGAATCGCAAAATTGTTTTCCTCCCTTAGTTGAAAGCAGACTCGGATGGCAGATTTTTTTACCCCCCTCAATTATGTAAACTTGGAAACGGTAAGAACCGGCGTCTTTAACGTCGCACCAATCAAGCGTAACCGGCGGAGTAATATTTTTGGCGATAGTTGTTCCCTCCCAATCAGGATCATAAGGGGAGACGAGTTCGGGAGTTAAGCTGGTGCCGAAGTTTTGGCCGCTGGACCAGCTTCCGCAGTCAGTGCCGCCAGCATCAAGGCAAGCTCGAACTCGCCACTGATAGTCGGTATTGGATTTGAGCTGGCATTCCAGCTTGTAGGCCGAGTCGTCGGTCTTTTGGAGTTGAGTATCTGCAACGATTTTAGAAATGGGCGGGTTGACGATATTGAATTCGTAAGAACCGACCGCGCAAAGATTCGGGTCTTTGGCTACTTCTTGGGCCACGTTATCATCCCAGCCGAAATTAATCGGCAGTTTGAGTTTCGAGCCGTCGAAGATGTTTTTGGGCGAAAGCGAGCTGTCATTAAGAGGTTTTAAATCTGGCGCAGGATAACAAGAGCCGGAGCATACGGGAGTCGGAGGAGTTGGGCCCCAATCGTTGTTGCTTGCGGGGCATATTTGGTAATCCGGCACCGTGCCGTAAAGCCCGATTTGGTCCGGCCCGAAAGGACCGCCCCTTACTTCCGTCCATCCCCGGGTATTGCAACCGTCATCACAAGACACGTCTACGCATCCATACCACTTTGTTCCTTGCTCTATAGCCCCTCCGCTTTTGCCGCAGGAATTATTACCACATTTGTAAACAGCAAAGTCGTTACAGCGATATAAGCCAGAGGAGTCGGAACAAACCTCTTCGGTGGGAACGCACGGCGGAGGCGGTGGCGGCGGAAGACAAGGTTCTGGGTCAACGCATTCCAACATCATAGATTCCTCACTAAAAACCCATATACTACAATCACAAGCTTTTGAATCCCGGGGGTTTATGCCAATAAAAAAAACAATAAATATAACAACAAAAATTAGGGGAGAGAAAATTAGATATAATTTTTTAGACATCTTTTAAATTATTAAAATTTTCCGTTAAATTTATCCAATCAGACAGGTTAAGGGTTTCGGCTCTTTGTTCCGGCTTGATATTATTTTTCGTAAGCCATTCTCCTGTCTCTATCTTATCAATTTTTAAGCCTTTTGACAGGTTGTTGGCTAATTGCTTTCTTGGTTGGGAGAAACCGGCCTTCATAATCTTGAAAAATAAATCTTCATCATTAGCGAGAAACGATCCCGCTAATTGCGGGTTGGGAATGATTTTTATGATGGCGGCATCAACTTTCGGTTGAGGCCAGAAAGAATTTTTTGAAATATATGAAACAATTTCGGCATCGGCGTAAAACTGGACGGAGTTGGCTAAAATGCTCATTTTCGGGGGCTGGGCGCAAATTCTCTGCGCCACTTCCTTTTGTACCACCAGCGTTAATGAAAGAGGCCGAACCTCTTTCATCTCTAAAAACATTCTAATAACCGGAGCGGTGAGATAAAATGGCAGGTTGCCGACGACTTTGTATTTTTGGGAGGTCGGACCTCCCCCAAAATTAAG